>Ga0078972_1000609_pt1 | contig 146959 bp, 149 predicted proteins | sample YelNatPaOPGAMG01_FD_67568 | JGI IMG/M metagenome (GOLD analysis project Ga0078972, IMG submission 67568) | Hot spring thermophilic microbial communities from Obsidian Pool, Yellowstone National Park, USA - OP-RAMG-01 (SPADES assembly) (version 2) | ecosystem: Environmental > Aquatic > Thermal... | reverse complement strand
AGGGCAGACTGGGCAGGGTGCTGCGCACTAATCGCAACGCTACTAAGGTCTATACCAAGGGCGCTTGCAGTAGCTGTTCCAATGGATACATAGTAGTAGTCTTCGGTGGATGCGTTTCCTGTGCCAAAGTGGATCTTTAAACCAGCTGACTGACTTCCGTCCAATAGTTTGATCCCGTTAAAGTCCGTTGCATTGGCAATCCTTGTGATCTCAGACCACATCTGCACAAACTCTGAGTGCATGATGGCCCTTTGTGCGTCTGTGTAAGTACCGGTTGCAGCTTGTTCTGCCAGCTCCTTCATCCTTATGAGCTTTTCGTCTATTACTGATAGGGCACCGTCTGCGGTCTGGATCATGGATATACCGTCGTTGGCATTCCTTATACCCTGCCTTATGACCGCAATGTCTGACCTCATGAGCTCCCTGACAGCCAGGCCTGCTGCGTCATCTGCTGCTGAATTGATCCTCAAGCCTGAGCTAAGCCTTTGGGTTGATTTGAAAAGGGCCTTATAGGTCATGGTCAGGTTCCTGGCTGCGTTCATTGCCATCAGGTTATGGTTGATGATTAATGTCATATCCTTTCCTCCTTTCTAAGGGTTTGATACATCTTTTCTCCTTTGCCTTTACCCTTAATATCGTGAGCAAGGGAAAAAACTTTAGGAAATTTTTTCATTCTGTTTTCCCTTGACCAACTTGGGGCACAGATGTAATTCCCATGGGCACTGAGGCTTATCCATGGCAAAGATATTCTTAAACATCCTTCCCCTGTTCATCTTGATGGGCTTAGGTGTGTTGGCGAGACGCTTGGGTTACCTCACCAAGGAGACCATCCCAATCCTAAATAGGCTCACTTATTACATGGCAATTCCTGTGATGATCTTCCTGGAGGTTTCAAGGTCTGACTTTGCCAAGGACTTTCACCTTCCCACCGTGACAGTGGCATCTATATCTATCCCAATAGCTGCATTTTTTGCCTACCTCATGGCAAGGATGGCAGGTCTTAAGGGAGCTATCAGAGGGAGTCTAATCCAATGTTCCATCCATGGAAATTTGGGATATCTTGGGCTTGCAGTCTCCTTCTATGTGATGGGTTCAGATGGATTGATCAAGGCCAGTATCTTTGCAGGCTTTCTCATAATAGTCCAAAATGTAATATCTGTGGTTTCACTAAGTTACTTTTCAGGTAAAAGGGAGGGCGAAAGAAGGTTCGGGAGGTTGTTTAAGGAGGTGGGCTTAAATCCGATTATCATTGCTGCATTGAGTGGGATTGTATTTTCGCTCCTTAAGATTCCTATGCCGGCATTCTTAAAAGAATCCATGCAATTATTGGGCAAAATGGCATTACCCCTTGCACTTTTGGTGATAGGAGCTTCACTCACCCTCAATCTATTTGGTGAGCATTTGACCCAAGGTCTTTTGGTGGTGTGTATAAAGCTTATGGTGCTTCCGTTTTTGGGATATGTGTTGTTGAAGTGGGTTTCAGCATCCTCTCATGATTTATTGGCATCCATCATACTTTTGAGTTCACCCACTGCAACTGTAACTTATGTTATGGCATGGGAGATGGGAGGAGATCCCAAGTTTACTGCAGCTTCCATCTCCTCATGCACTGCCCTTAGCATAATCTCCTATAGTTTTTGGGTATGGTCGGTTATATGACAGCTCTGGACAATATCTCACCCTTTATCCCTATTACCACCTCTTCCATGGGTATCTGAACCCCTGCTGTCTTCATTGCATTCTTTAAAATCACGGCAAGGCCTCCACAGCAAGGCACCTCCATCCTCAAAAGTTGAATACCCTTTATGGCATTTTTTTGAAAGATCTGGCTAAATTTTTCCACATACCGCCTTTGATCATCAAATTTTGGACAACCGATCAATACAACCTTCTTGTTAAAAAAGTCATCTTGTAAAGTTGGATAGCACACTCCAACACAATCTGCTATTACAAGCAGAAAAGATTCCTTCAAAAAATCTGCATCCACTGGCACCAGATTGATCTTAACAGGCCAGTGCCAGAGTTTAGTTGTCTTTGATTCCTTAAACTCCTGTGCCTTTTGGGATACGGGGCAGCCGGGAATTGAGGAAGCGGTCTTTTCAAGTGCTTTTTGATACTCCATCACCGCTTCCTCATCGAATTCCTCTGCCTCTCTTTCCTCTATGGAGATGGCACCCTTAGGGCATTCCCCAAGGCATGCTCCTAGGCCATCGCAGAACTTCTCTGATATAAGCCTCGCCTTTCCATCCACCAACTGGATTGCACCCTCTGCACAAGAAGGTATACAAAGGCCACATCCATCACATTTTTCTTCATCTATCCTTACAACCTTTCTGGTCACCTTCATAGCCTAACTCCTATTGTTTATCTGATGTTTTCAATATCTCTTCCAGCAAGTTTTTGCCACTCTGTGTAAAAAGAGCTTCCTTCAATACACTTGCCTTATCCGGAGAATATTTCCCTTCCTTTAAATGTTCCTCAAGATTTACAAGCTGGTCTGCATCGTATAGGCATTTGAAATTTATGCTGGGATTTTGAGGAGGGTGATGGTGATGTGCTATGATCTCCAATATCTCCTCCATAAGTGCTGAAGGAGCCCCCAGACCGGCTAAGATCTGTTGTGCCTTTTCCTTGCTCTTCAACTCTTGTGCAAGATACTTTTCTTCACCTTGAAGCTCACTGGTCTCAGGTGCGCCCAGATCATGGAGATATGCAGAGCAAAGTATTACCGCCAAATCTCCCCCCTCTCCCTTTGCAATCCTTTCAGCGTATCTTGCAACCTTGGATGCATGTGCTATCTGCTTAAAATCCTTTCCGAAAAACCTCTTAGATTCAATAGCCACCCGATCTTTTAAAAGCTCCTGTTTCTTTTGAATTATCTCTGCAGGAAGGGAGCCCAAACACTGTTCGGCAAATTTGCAATGGAGTGCACATCCAAAATCAAGCCTTGGGTTGGGTACTTTATTGCCACAGGCCCTGCAAGTCCTCATGGTCTCGTCCTTAAAAAACTCCACAGTATTCCCACAATGGGGACACTGTACCTCAAAGATGTCTTTCTCCCTCCAATAGCGGGTATCCTGACCTGGACATCTCATTTATCTTCTCCTTTCCTATTTTTGTACCTTACAACCTACCTTAGGCTTTTTAGTACTTCCTTGACATGGGTCAAGAAAAAGCCTTTTGTTGTGTACGGATCCGTGGCCAACATATATTGACTTCAAAACCTCATCCTGTGTATCATAGGCCATGTTTAACAAATGGGCAGATCATTATACAGAAAAGGCCAGGGCCAAGGGCTACAAAGCCAGGAGCGTCTTTAAACTCCAGGAGATCCACAACAGATTTAAGATATTTAAAGAAGGTGATAGGGTCTTGGACCTGGGGTGTTTCCCAGGCTCCTGGACACAATTTGCCTTGGAGAGAATAGGGGAAGAAGGCAGGGTATTTGGGATAGATCTAAGGTTTCCAAGCGGTGTAAGGGATCCCAGGTTCCAGTTTTACAAGGTGGATGTGCTGGGTCTCACACCTGATGTCATATTAGATGTGATGGGGAAGATGGATGTGGTGTTGAGTGATCTGGCTCCTTCCACCACAGGGATACACGTGGTGGATTGTGTGAGGTCAATGGAGCTATGCACAAAGGCCTTTTTGTTGGCAAGTGGGGTGCTAAAATTAGGCGGCCACTTTGTGTTCAAGGTCTTTGATTCAGAGGAAGTTGGCCCTTTTCAGAGACAACTGAGGAGCTACTTTCGTGTTGTGAGGGCGTTGAGACCTAAGGCAACCAGGCAGCGTAGTAGAGAGGTTTACACCATTTGTTTGGATTTCAAAAATCTTAGTTGAGTAGGAGGGTATTATGTCCGGTCATTCAAAATGGCATAGCATTAGGCATAAGAAGGGATTGGCGGATGCCAAGAGGGGCAAGATCTTTACAAAGCTAATAAGGGAACTCACGGTGGCAGCCAGAATGGGTGGTGGCGATCCTGCTGCCAATCCCAGGCTCAGGGCAGCAATAGAGGCAGCAAAGGCCAATAACATGCCCAAGGAGAATATCGAAAGGGCAATAAAAAAGGGCACGGGAGAGCTTGAGGGTGCAAATTATGAAGAGGTGAGCTACGAGGGCTATGGTCCTGGCGGTGTGGCAGTGCTGCTGGAATGTTTGACAGATAACAGAAATAGGACTGTGGCGGATTTAAAGCATCTCTTTGAAAGGAATGGAGGTAGCCTTGGAGAACCGGGTTGTGTCTCCTGGGTGTTTGAGAAGAAGGGTGTTATAGGTGTACCAAAGGCCTCCATAAATGAGGAGAACTTACTGGAGTTGGCGTTGGAGGCAGGGGCGTCTGATATGTCTGTGGAGGGTGATGAATACGAGATCTACACATCTCCCGGAGAGTTTGAAACGGTAAAGCTGGCCTTGAGTGAGGCAAAGGTGAACTTCAGTAGGGCAGAGATAACCATGGTGCCCAAGACAACCGTAAAGTTGGATGGGAAAAAGGCACAACAAATGCTCACCCTAATGCAGGCCTTGGAAGATCATGACGATGTGAGTAATGTCTATGCCAATTTTGACATAGACGAAAGTCTCATGGAGGAAATGGGTTGAAGATAGTGATGGGGATAGATCCAGGATCTGTCTCCACTGGGTATGGCATAGTATTAGAAGAAGAAAAAAAACTCAGGTGCCTTTGCTATGGTTCCATTGAACCTTCAAGATCCTTTGACCATTCAACCAAGCTGCTTGAGATTTATAAAGGTCTTGCCCAAGTTATGGATGAATACAAACCCGACGAAGTTGCAATTGAGGAAATATTCACAGCAAAAAACATAAAATCAGCAATAAAACTTGGGCAGGCAAGAGGAGTAGCTCTTATGGCAGCAGGTTCCAGGGGATTGAGGGTATATGAATATGCAGCCTTAAAAGTAAAACAAGCAGTTGTGGGTTATGGTCATGCCACAAAAGATCAAATTAGGTTCATGGTAAAGACGATGTTCAAGTTAGACCAAGATCTCAACTACAATGCATCAGATGCCCTTGCTATTGCCATTTGCCATATCCATACCAATAACGCAGTTAAAAGTATCTTGGCATGATTGCGCTTTTAAAAGGCAAGGTCGTTGAAAAGGGAACAAACTATGTTGTTATCTTAACAAACGGTATAGGATTTTTGGTCCATATACCCCTATCAACATATGTAAGTTTAGCCGAGGCTGGTGATGAAGTTACCTTATTTACCCATACTATCTTCAAGGACAACGCCATTGAGATATACGGCTTTAAAAGTATTGAGGAAAGGGAGCTATTTAAGGTCTTGATGACTGCCAGTGGAATAGGCGCAAAGCTGGGTTTAACCATACTCTCCGGGTTGAACCCAGAGGAACTCACACAGGCCATCTTGAAAGGAGATAGTTTTAAGCTCAGATCCATCCCAGGAGTGGGGAAAAAGTTGGCAGATAGGATAGTGTTTGAATTAAAGGATAAGGTGGGAAGGGTAGGTGGTTTTAAAGAAAGAGCGGTAATCCAAGGCCAGGAGAGAGACCTTTCACAGGAGGCCATCTCAGCCTTGTTGAATTTGGGTTACACCTTGGAAGAGGCCAGGGAGGCGGTGTTGCAGGTTAAAGAGGGGACAGATAGATTGGAAGAGCTCATAAGGAATTCTTTGAGGTTTCTGGCGGCTAAGAGATGAAGAACCAAAGGATAGTGGATTCTCGTCCAGCACCTGACGAAGGCTTTGTGGATCAAAGCCTAAGACCTGCTACACTTCAGGAGTACATAGGCCAAGAGGAGGTAAAAAGGAACCTGCAGATCTTTATTGAGGCTGCAAAGGCAAGGCAAGAGGCCTTGGATCATGTGCTCTTTTACGGCTCCCCTGGGCTGGGGAAGACCACACTGGCTGCCATCATCGCCAACGAATTGGGTGTTGGTTTGAAGGCCACCTCAGGTCCTGTGTTAGAAAGGCCAGGGGACTTGGCTGCCATCCTTACCACTTTAAATCCCAGGGATGTGCTCTTTGTGGATGAGATCCACAGACTCAATCGGGTTGTGGAAGAGCTGTTGTACCCTGCCATGGAAGACTTTCATTTAGACCTCATTGTGGGCCAGGGGCCTTCGGCCAGGACCATGAGGATACCATTACCTCCCTTTACACTCGTGGGTGCCACCACTCGGGCAGGGCTTTTGACCCCGCCTTTGAGGGACAGGTTTGGGGTGAGCCTTAGGTTGGAATTCTACAAGGTGGAGGAACTTATGAAGATTGTTTTGAGGGCCTCCCAGGTATTGAATATCAGGATCCATGAGGAGGCTGCCCTTGAAATAGCCAAGAGATCCAGGGGAACACCCAGGATTGCCAATAGACTACTCAAAAGGGTGCGAGACTTTGCAGAGGTGGAGGGAGATGGCACCATAACCATTGAGATTGCGAAAAGGGCCCTCACCTCAATGGATGTGGACGAAATCGGTCTTGATAAGATGGATCGCTTTATACTCCTTACCATCATCCAAAAGTTTCAAGGTGGTCCCATTGGGATAGAGAGCCTGTCGGTGGCTGTGAGTGAAGAAAAGGATACCATAGAGGAGGTCTATGAACCTTATCTGATCCAGGAGGGTTTTATAAAGAGGACCCCCAGGGGCAGGGTTGTAACCCCAAGGGCCTATTCCCATTTGGGTCTGAAGATTCCAGTAGGCCACCAAAGACCTCTCTTCCAAGACAAGAATGGGACCCCCATGGATTAAAGAGCCCAAAGATCCCGGCGAGGAGCTATATTATGAGACAAGATTCTCTGTGGAATAGCATACTGGAACTGGTGGGAAATACACCCCTTGTGAAGATAAACAGATTGAACCCCAATCCCAATGTGGAGATCTTTGCAAAGCTGGAGTACCTAAACCCTGGGGGCTCTGTTAAGGACAGGGCTGCCCTGTGGATGATAGAAGAGGCAGAAAGGCAAGGCAAACTTACAAAGGACAAGATCATCCTGGAGGCCACAAGTGGAAACACAGGAATAGGCCTTGCCCTTGTGGCAGCTGTAAAGGGTTACAGGCTTATTCTGGTGATGCCTGAATCCGTCAGCGAAGAAAGGGTAAAGATACTAAAGGCAAGGGGTGCAGAGGTAATCTTTACCCCTGCCCGTCTGAGCACAGATGGTGCCATTGAATATGCCTATAAACTTGCAAGGGAGGAACCTGAAAAATATTGGCTGGCAGATCAGTTCAACAACGAAGCCAACTGGAAGGCCCACTACTACGGTACCGCCATGGAGATCTGGCAGGCTACCGGTGGCAAGTTGGATATGGTAGTTGCCACCATGGGTACCTCTGGCACCTTGATGGGGCTTGCCAGAAGATTTGCTGAGCTTTCCAAGGATGTGAAGATAGTGGGAGTTGAACCATACCTGGGCCACAAGATTCAAGGGCTCAAGAATATGAAAGAGTCATACGTACCTGGGATATATGAGAGGCAAAGGCTTCATAGGATCTTACACATCCACGATGAACTGGCCTATGAAACTGCAAGAGAGCTTGCAAAAAAAGAAGGGATACTGGTGGGAATGAGTTCGGGTGCAGCAATGGCTGCTGCAATAAAGTTGGCGGAGGAATTAAAGGAGGGTAGGATTGTTGTGATTCTGCCTGATACAGGTGAAAGATACTTAAGTACTCCGCTTTTCATAATCAAAAAACTTCCTGGCCTTAAGATATTTAATACACTTTCAAGAACTGTGGAGCAGTTTTCTCCCATTGAAGAGACAAAGGCAAAGGTATATTGCTGTGGCCCAATTCTAAATAGTTATTTAAGCCTAAACATAGCACGTCGTTTTGTTGTCACAGATGTTATTGTAAAATATCTAAAATCCAAGGGATTAGATGTGGAATTTTCCACAAATTTTACAGATATTGACGAAAAGACAATTCAGAGTGCTGAGAATGAAGGGAAAGGCCTAAAGGAGTTCTCAGAGTATTATTTGAATGCTTTCATAGATGACTTGAAACAATTGGGAGTCGTGATACCTGATAATGCAATTAGAGCCAGTGAATATGTTTCAAAAATGATAGAAATTGCTGACCAATTAGTTCAGAAGGGATATGCATATGAAAAATTTCGGTCCATTTATTTTGATATCTCAAGGCTTAAGACATATGGTATCCTTTCCAAGATTGATTTGTCAAAGATAAAGGTGGGCAAAACCGTTGACCTTGAGCAATATGAAAAGGACAACCCAAGGGATTTTACCCTCTTAAAAAGAGCCACATTAACGGATTTAAAGAGGGGAAGTTTTTACGAAACCAAGTGGGGAAAGGTGAGGCCCAGCTGGCATTTGGAATGCGCCAGTATTGTAACAATAAGACCAGGAATACCTTACGATATTCACATAAGCGGAACCGAGCTTTTATTTCCCCACAATGAAAACACCTTTGCCATCGGATATGCCCTCTTGGAGCGCATACCCTGCAGGTATTGGATCCATGTGGATCAGGTGGAACTGGGCCAGGAGCTCCTCAAGGCATTGGGAAGGGGAGAGGGTGATGGCCAAAACAGTATCAGCGTCAGGGATTTGATGGGACTTCTGAAAGATGCAAGGCAGTTAAGATACCTTTTGGTTTCAAGGAGTTATAGGAGAAAATTAAAGCTTGGGATTATTGATATGGAGTCCTCCAAGTCCACATTAAAGAATCTGGATTGGACGGTCCAAGCAATAATGACCTCCACAGGAGAGGGTGAGGAATCAGAGATAAGACAGATGCTCTATGATCTAAAGAGAGATTTCTATGATGCCCTGGATGAGGATCTAAACATACCAAAGGCATTGGGTGTTGTGTTTCAGTTCATGAGAAAGATGAGGGGGATCTTAGAAAGGCAAGGTGTATCAAGCTCACTTAAAGGTGATGTGATCTCCATCTTGAAGGAACTGGATAGTATCTTGGGGATATTTAAGATCCAGGCACATCCCAATGAGTCCTTGATAAATAAGCTTGTGGCAGAAAGAGAAGTGTTCAGGCAGAAGAAAGATTTTGGGGAGGCAGACAGGATCAGGAACATACTCAAAGAGATGGGGGTCTTTATAGTGGATACGGCAAAGGGTAACTTCTGGACATGGGTGTGAAATAGCTTAGGCGTCTTTGTTATAGTTCTTGCAAGGGTGTCTTAGATAAGGCCATTGTGTCTTAAGACCATCCCATGCTTCTTTGAGGCACTGTCCTAAGGACTCCATTGGTGGTTCAAAATCCTTGGTTTTGTAGTGCATAAAATGTTTGCAATCAATACACCTTATACCTTCTATGCTCCTTTCTTTTTCGTTCAATTGTTGACCCCCTATTTAAAGAATGTCGGTCTTTGAAGTTTTCCTAAATTTTGAGATCAAAATGTAGATCAACACAAGGATAAAGCAAAAGATTGCCAAAAGAATCGTAGTAGTATTAAGGTGCTTCTCTATCAGTGCCTGATTATCACCAAATAGAAAACCGATATAGGTAAGAATAGTAACCCAGATGCCTGAACCAAGTCCCGTAAAGATGATAAATTTAATCATGGGCATTTTTAAAAGTCCGGCCGGCAAGGATATATATTGCCTGATTCCAGGCAAAAGCCTTCCCACAAAAGTGCTAATGTGACCATGTTTTGCGAAAAATTGCTCGGCTTTAATAAGAGAGGTCTCCTTTAGGAAAAAGTATTTGCCGTACTTGAGCATAACACCTCTTCCCCATTTGATTGCGATTATATAGTTAAAGATTGCACCCAGAATACTCCCAACTATACCTGAAATGATGCTAAGGGAAATGGACATTTGACCTTTGGCTGCCAAATAACCAGCAGGAGGCATTACCACCTCGCTGGGGAAAGGAAAGAAGGAGGATTCCAAGAACATAAGGGCGATGATACCCAAATATCCCATCTGGCCCACTGTGTTCACGATCCAGCTTATTACTGCTTCCATCTTGTGCCCTGTGCCTCCACGGTTAAAACCTCTAAAGTTTTTCCATTTAGGATCCTGGAGAGATATTAGCACACAAGGTCTTTATTTAGAAAGCCTTTCCCTCTCCAAGTGTAAAATTCCACTTCGTAAGTGGAAAAATGGACTTTATAAGGTTTGCAGAATGTGTAAGTGTTACTGGTTTAAAAAGTAAATCAGGGGGAGGTGGGATAAAGATGGTGGTTGGTTTTATAGGTGCAGGGAACATGGGCGGTGCACTCATTGAGGGTGCGCTGGGCCGAAAGGTAATTGAAAGGGATGGGATTGTGTTTTGTGAAAAAGATGATCCCAGGGCCCAAGAGATCCTTCAAAGATTTAACATCAAAAGATTGGGACAATTAGCTCAATTGATAAGGGAAAGTGAGATTGTTTTCTTGTGTGTAAAGCCCCAGGACTCAAGAGATGTGCTTGAAGAAGTGGGAAGGTTTATTAAGGAAGGGCAGTTGCTGGTCTCAATCATGGCAGGTGTTTCCATTGAGCTGATCCAAAGGCTATTGGGGAGGAATGCTGCTGTGGTGAGGGCCATGCCAAACACCCCTGCCTTGATAGGTGAGGGGATTACTGCAATCTGCCACAAGGACGTAAAGTCCTCCGAAAGGTTAGAATTGGTGAAGGCCATCTTTTCTTCTGTGGGAGAGGTGGTGGAAGTGAAAGAGGAATGGATGGATGCCATAACAGCAATCTCAGGGAGCGGGCCTGGTTTTGTCTTTAGGATGATGGAGGTCTTTGTGGGAGCAGGAGTTGAACTTGGTATACCTCAAGATATATCGAAAAGGCTGGTGGTTCAAACATTTCTGGGTGCTTCAAGGCTTTCAAAGGTTTCATCAAAGGATTTAGGTGAGCTCCGGGGTATGGTGACCTCCAAGGGTGGAACAACACAGGCAGGGCTTGAAAAATTTTCTGAACTTAAGGTGGATGCTGCCTTAACTGAGGTGTTAAAGGCAGCCACCTTTAGGGCAAAAGAGCTAAACAGAGAGCTCTTCTCAAAGCTTTCTCAATAGCTGATTTGCAGCCACCAGGGTTGGGTCCCATACAGGGCTAAAAGGCGGGGCGTATGCAAGGTCGCACTGGGCATACTCCTCCACCAGCATGCCCTTGTGCAAGGCCACGGCAACAGCGTTAATCCTGTGGGCACAACCCTCTCTTCCCACCATCTGGCAGCCCAAAAGTTTACCCGTGCCTTTATCTCCCACCATCTGGCAATAAATGGTGGAAGAGCCAGGGTGGGCATGGGCCCTTGACCGTGATTCTATCACCACCTCTTGGGGATCAAACCCTGCCTCCTTGGCTTCCTCCAAACTTAGGCCTGTCCTTGCCACCTCTAAATCGAACAGCTTGAATACAGCAGTGCCAGCAACTCCATCCATATGAACCTGCCTTCCTGATATGTGGTCTGCAACTGCATATCCACCCCTATTTGCCCTCAAGGCCAAGGGAATCCAGACCTTTCTGCCGGTCACCACATGGAAGGAATCAGCACAATCCCCGGCAGAATATATGTTGGGATTGCTCGTCTGCATCTGCCTATTTACGGAAATAGCTCCCTTTGGACCAAGCTCAAGGCCTGCTTCCTTGGCAAGTTGGCTGTTGGGTGTGATGCCAATGGCCAAGAGAATCAAATCCGTGGCTATATCCATGCTGTTAAAATGGGCTACAAGAGCACCACCCTTCTTTTCCACTGTCTTTAATTCTTGCCCGAATATGAGTTGGGTTTGATGCTCTTCCAGTTCTTTTTTGACTACCTGGGATAATTGTTCGTTCATCCATGGAATCAATTTTGGCCTTGGTTTTATCATAGTAACCTCTATATCAAGTGATCTGAAAGCCTCGCACATCTCCAAGGCTATATATCCCATGCCGATGATCAAAGAAGACTTGACATTGTTGGAGAGAATATAGTTCTTGATCCTTCGCCCATCTTCAAGGGATTTCAAAACAAATATCCCATTGTTTTTAATCCCATCCACACTGGGAATGATTGGGGTAGCACCGGTTGCAATGAGAAGTTTGTCATAGGTTTCTCTAAAACTGTTAGTGGGGGTTTCCACGAATATCTCCTGATTATTTGGATCTATGGATACGGCCTTATGATTCAACATCACCTTGATACCTTGTTTTTCCTGAAATGCCTTTGCGGTTCTAACTATCAGGTCGTTCATATCCCTTTTGGGATCCTGCAGGTTATAGGGCATCCCGCAGGCTGAATAAGACACATCCAAGGTCTTTTCAAAGACAACCACATCCAAATCGGGCATGTTTCTCTTGGCCCTGCTTGCAGCGCTCATGCCAGCTGCATCTCCGCCTATGATTACAAACTTCATGTGACACCTCCTTGGGCCAAAATTTAGGGGATCTGGCAAAGGAGTCAAGTTAAAATGACAGAACTAGGAGGTGTGACGAAACCGGTGAATATATGAGATTACTTCCATAAAAACTCTTCCAAAGCTCTTTTCCACAGGGATACGGCAAAGTCATATGCGATTAGGGTCCCTTTTGAGGATCTTTAAGAGAAAGTTAAAAATATTGGCATGGTACATTAAAGAGATTGGGTTTTCCTAACCCATAAAGGCTCACATTTGGTGAAATTAAGGCATACTTTGACAGAGCTTACCCTTCTTTAGAGATAGAGAGAAAAAAGAGTAACGAGAGCTCTCTGATTCAAATCCCTAAAAGCATCATAGCTTTATCTATATGCATGCTGAAGTACCTTAAGGCAGATGGGATATATCTGAACTCTCTTTTAAGCCTGATAAGGCTTATGGCCAGATTCCTTAGAGATGACATTATCTCTGTCCCATTCTTTTTTCTTACCCTGCTTCTATCCTCATCAAAGGTTACATCTCTTACCCAGAATAATCGGTTCTCTATCTCCCAGTGCCTACGATTGAGTTCCAATAACCTCTTTGCTTTTGCCTTCTCCTTAGAAAGAGATGTCAGTCCACAAATTACCTCTTTCTCCTCCTTTCTTATCACTCCTCCTCTTATCTCCTTCCTTACCCTTTCTATCTTGAATACCTGCCTTGCATAAGGAAACTCTATGTATCCATTTAATTCATCACTTCTTATAAGGCGGACCTCAAGTTCTCCCTTCATAGGGATAAGGATAACATAGTGAGGGGGTTAAAAAGCCAGTCCTTTTTTAAGCCCCTGATTTTTAAACCTATCTGGAAAAACTTGCCGCAGCCCTGCTCTTTTCCAATACCTGAGACCTCTCGTGCATCTCCTTGAGGAGACCTTGAAACAATTTGTGCAGTCTTTTATAGCTTTGATCCACAGCCTCAAAACGCTTGTACACAGCTTCAAATCTCTTATCCGTTTCCCTCTTTGGCGCCTAATGCCTCTTATCCATTTTAGCTCACCTTCCCCCTCCTTACGATATCAGGCCAGGATCTCAGGAAGGACTGTGCGAAGGGCTTGTTTGTTCATAATGATGAGTCCAATATTTAAAAGTAAATTCTTTGCTGCTTAGACAAAATACCCGATGCATTTGAATTGATCTATACTGGAAGCCATGATTTAGGCCTGGCAATAAAAAATTGCTCGCAAAAACACCCAAACACCCTCCTGACAATTATTGGTATGAGCACTAGAGAACCTGAAACAAATAATACAACAATACCTCCAGCAGGTAACTGGATGACAGATTCTTGTGAGAAAAGTACAAGGTGAATTACACAATGGTCTCAAGTGTGAGGTAAACTTATTTCTTTGTCTCCCTATTAGTTTTGCAGAACTTATTGATCCGCAAACGAACAATTTTTATTAGTTATGCCAATTAACTTAATACTACAGTTTCCATTTGTATCTTTAGACTTAAGACCGCAATAGGTGTGCTGGCAAGAAGGCGGCTGCCCGCTATTGCACTGCCCATTACTTGCATAAAACTCTATGGTACTGTTCTGAGGGACTACTACTGAGCTCTTGAAAGGCAATTGGGTACAGGAACCTCCGTCTTTTCTATAGTATACGGGGGAAATGCCGCCAATGACAGCATTTATCACCTTAATGCCTTGGGGGCAGTTATCAGATACACTTATGGAAAATTGCTGAGAGGTAGTTTGCGGGCCGGGATATGGGCAACTGTCCTTAACCCCAACCGTAAAGGAATAGGTGCCTGGCGGTGCGCTGGGATTTCCAGTTAGGTTACACGTATTGCTGGTATTACCTGTACAAAAATTTATCCCATTGGGAAGATTGCCTAATTGGAGACTCCAGTTATAAGGGGATACACCTCCATTAACTGTTATGGAACCACTATAGGGTTGGCAATTGGTGGCAGTAGGGAGGTTCGATGCCCAACCAGTAAAAGCTGGACACAGGGGCAGGGTGGTCGTTGTAGTAGTAGTGCTTGTAGTGCTACTGGTTGTTGTGGTGCTTGCGCCTGTGGTGGTAGTTGTCCAACAATCAGGATCGTTAACGGGGATGGAAAAGGGTCTTGAGGTGGGGGCTCCACAGCCATCATTGAGCTGAGCTACAAAATTATAATTGGCTGGGTTACAACCAGGCTGGCTCGTGATAGTGCCTGAGATGCTCCCTCCGCTTGAGAGACTAAGCCCTGGGGGTAGAGAACCTGATGTTATTTGCCAACTATAGCTGTTTTTGCCACCAGAACCTTGCAAGGTAACATTATAGGAGTTGCCTTCTGTTCCCATGGGCAAGGATTCTGTGATTATTTTCAAAGGCTTTGGTCTCACAGTGATGGTTCCTGTGTAACTTTGAGGGGATGAGTTGGCAGAGTCATTTACAGTTGCACTAACGTTTATAATGGCACTGCAGTCAGTGAGCTCTCCTGTGGTGGAAATGGTATTCACATTGATAGTACCCGATATTAAGCCTGAGCTGTTTACATTCAGTCCACTTCCGGTAGACCCAATCCAGGTATAAGGAGGCTTTCCTCCTGTTGCCTCAAGTTGATAGGAATAAAATGAATCCTCTTCTCCTTCTGGTAAGGTCGGACTTGTGGTTATTGTAAGGGGTTGGGGGCAGTTCAGTTGAATTTTCAACTCATGGAGGGCAACATACTGTGCGATATCATCATATTCCTCCGGCCTATTCATGTCTGTGGCAAAGTCATCTATATTAGGGATGTCCTGTTCGTATATGGATGTGTTTGTCTGGATATTGTAATTGGGGCCGCCACTTACCACCATAAAGGCAATGTTTGATTTTGCGTTTCCCCTATCGGTTATAGTAAGGCTTGTGGAATTCGCCGCACATATTTTGCTGTAGCCACTCACTTCGTTTGCCACTAAATATAACATTGGCTTTCCCCATGCATCCAATCCACTTGTGCCCACTTCCTGGAAGGCATTTACAGGAGTAATGGGATTGTAAGTTCCCTGGGCAGGCAGGAAGCCGTTTTTCACAGCATAGCCCATGAATGCCTGTTTTGCAGAATTAACCAAATCCTTGGATTCTTGAAGCTTTGCCCTTTTGGTGAGTGGGCCTACGAGGCCGATACCCATCCCTACCAAAATCCCTATGATTACCAACACAATGGCAAGCTCAACGAGGGTAAATCCCTTGTGAGATGATCCACAGAGGTTTGATTTTTTCATTTCCCGCTCCCTTGAAAGTTAAAGCTTGGCATAGGTTTTATAAAATGGCAAGGGAAATTATGGGGTACAGGGTATACAGAATAAGTTGTGGGAAGAAGGGTTTGAGTAGGCTTACACTCAATCTGCAGGGAGCAGTTGTTTCTCCCTTAACTGTACCCTTGGGTGGGAGCCTTTGGAAAAGGCGTATAGAAACAAGGTTAAGGAAAAGGTGACATGGATCTGTCCCATTCGGGTTTCAGGAAAAGGCTATACGAGATTCCAAAAACAACCCTTGACTTTTATTAATAATTTTCTGAATTATTTCACTGAATAAGTACCTTTGGAACCTCACTTTGTTTGAGGGCTATTAAACGGGTAAGATCGTGTATGGAGAAGAGATAGCTTTAAACTTTTGGTTCTTGGGATGATATACGTTATCCAAAGAGAAAGTAGCATAGAGATCTTTGCAGGCAAAGGTAGAGGCAAAGGAAACTCTGCCTTTGAAAGGTACCAGGTCTTGGACTGCTCTGAGTTACCAAATGTCCTATCTAAGATAAAGGGCAAGAAGGTGGCTGTATTGGGGAAATTCCCCAGCTTTTCCAGTGATCTTATTACAATTCCAAAGCTTAAAGAAGGGTTGGCTGAAAAGGTAATATCCAAGGAGGCTAAAAGTAGATTTAGCAATATAAAATCACCCATATTGATCCATAAAAAAGTTTCTGAGATGACAAGAGAGGGTGTTACGTCAAGCCAAATTTTTATAGCGGCAATAGAAGCGGAAGAGACTGATGAGATTTTGACAGCTATTGTGTCTTCAAATAAAGAGTGTGCCTATATTTCCCTCTTCCCACTGGTATTGTCGCAATTGTTAAAGGGCTATTTGGAAATTGAAAATTGTTTTGTTGCGTGTGATGTACCTAACGAGAAGGTTCTTATGTTATTTTCTCCTAAGGATCTTGCTTTAATTAGGGTAATGCCCTCTGAAACAGAGGGGTTCTCTCCTTTGGATTATGAAAATATAAACCAAACTATCACCTTTTGTAGAGAGTCTTTGAGAATATTTCCATCGAAGGTTCTCTTTGTCACTCGAGCTAAAGATACGGTTGATATTAACAATACCATAATACCCACAGAGATTATCACCCTTGGTACTGAAAGTGAGGTCTCTGAAGGTGATTTTATCATAAAGCTTGTCTTGGAGTTTTTGAATACCCATTCTATAGAACTTGCATGGGCAAATTTTTTGCCTGTAAGCTATGTTTCAACCACAAGAAAGCTCAAAGTCTACACTGCCATGTTTGTGGTTGCATGCCTTCTGGCAGTTGGTGTATCCTTTAATGTGCTGAGTAATGCTATTAAAGCGAAGGATAACATCTATCAAATCTCAATTCTTGAAAAAAAGGTTCAGTCTATCCTTCCCACCTTTGAGGAATACAAGAAAACGAAAGAAATCTTTGGGAAAATATTACCTTTAATTAATTTCCACAATCAAACTGTGTCGGCAAAGGAGGTATATCCTTCAATTGAAAGTGTCTTGAATTTTTTTGATAGCAGATACAAAATTGATACGGTTGATGGAAAAAGAGAAGGGGCTGGTGTAACCGTACGCATAGCAGGGAAAGTTGTCAGCACTGCGCTGGGATCCCTTGTGGCGGATTTTGATAATCTGGTCATGGAACTTGGCAAGAAAGAGGGGTTCAAGGTGCTCCAGAGTGGCTTGGATATAAAGAGCAAGAGCTTTAATATAACAGTACAGGTGAGTATATGAGAGTGTATGGGAAAATCTTAGGAGATAGACTTAAAAGGTTTTCAATTGCTTTGAACATAGTGGCGGGCTTGGTTGTTATTTTATTTTTGATAAACTCAGTTTTGGTGTCGTATATCAAGTATCAAAATGGAGTGATGTTGAAATTGAATGATATATTAGCAATTGCAAATAGGCTTGAATCGGATAAAAATAAGATGTTGGAGGTAAATAGCAAGTTCCAAAAGATGATTGAAGGGTATGCATCTAAATTTTATGGTGTTGCATCCATATACCGGGCTTACGACGAGATAGCCTATACAGTAAAAGGTTTTTCCATTGATCTTGTTCCGGTCAAAGTGGAAAATAATATCATAAGGTTACCAATTACCATAAAAGGCAAGGTGAAGGATAGGCAGCTTATTGCAGGAATAGCCGATTATCTGCAAGGGTTTAATTATCCTTTTGTAAATGTTCCTTCTATTTCAATAAAGATGGATGGGGATGGGCTGGATGTTACGATGACAGGCGAGATAATTTCCTATGACATGAAGGGTATTCTGTAATGTTGAAGGATTACAGAACACTGGTCATAACGGTCCTGGCCTGGGTTCTGATTGGTTTTGTCGGTAGTTGGGCCATAAATAAGTTTGTAAATTTTAAGTACAAGCCTCCTATAGATGTGAAACAATATTCCGTGGAAGCCTTTAAAGACGTGGTGATCTTGGAACCGAGGAAGTCGCATGTGGAATTGGCAGGTTTATTGAGTGGGGAAACTCAAAAGGCTCCTGTATCGGGAGAAGCAATTGCGATCTCAGCTCAAAGTAAGCCACAGATGGAGGTATCCGGCCTTAGTGTGAAGATGATAGTTGTGAGTGAGGCAGGGAATTTTGCCGTTGTAAATGATCTGCTATTGAAAGAGGGAGATATGATTCAAGACTTCAAGGTTGAAAAGATAAGGCAGGAGGGCCTGCTGCTGAGTAGGGGAGGAGAACAGGTATGGATAAAATGAATACGAGAGCTCTGCTTTTTGTTTTCCCATGCCTGTTAATTTTTTTTGCTGGCTGTGCCACCAATGGAAGATCTGTTGAGGAGAAGATAAAAAGGTCTTATTTGGAGACGGATAAAAGTATCTCTATTTCCAAGGACGTTTATGCCAAAAAGGAGGAATACACAGCTCCTTCTCCTCCTGATTTCCGTCCTGCTGTTGAAGATGTAAGTCCTCTGAAACTAAGGATGGTGGAAATAGTTGTTAGGGCCACACCTCTGAGGGAGGTGATCCAGGTGATCGCACAGGTCTGCGGCTTGAATCTCATCTTTGAAAAGGGTGTTGAAACTGAACTGCCTGTCACGGTGATCTTAAAAAATGTAACTGCTGAATACGCTCTAAATGCGATTTTGTCCTCTACAGATTATTCTTACCAAGTTAGTGGTCAGACACTTATTATTAAGCCTACGGTCACGAAGGTGTTTGAGATTTCAATACCTTCGGTATTACAGACCTATAAAGTGGATGTGGGAGGAGACATCTTAGGTACTGCAGGGAGTGAGACAAGTACTTCAATTAAAGGAAATGTGGCCCAGACTCTAAATGCAAGCGAAAAGGCAATGGATCTATGGTCTTCAATGGAAGAAGCCTTGAAAACCATTGTTGGAGGAGCTGATCAAGGTGCTTCTGCTGTTATTATAAACCGTGCCTCTGGCACCATTCAGGTCACAACCACAAGAAGAAAGATGGAACTGGTGGAACAATACATAAGCCGAATGAAAGAGATAATGAATAGGCAAGTTATAATAGAGGCAAAGGTGTTAGAAGTCTCTTTGAATGAAGGTTTTAGTTATGGTATTGATTGGCAATACATTGCAAGTGGACTGAATTTGAGAACTGAGAATTTTTCCAGCATAGTGGGAGCTACATCTCCCGCCATGGCCTTGGAAGGGTTTAAGATATTTGGTACAGGCGCAAGTCTACAAAGTATTGTAAGGGCCATTGAAAATCAGGGTGAGATTAGAGTTTTATCAAGCCCCAGATTGAACATTATGAACGGACAAACAGCTTTATTAACAGTGGGGACCAATCAAACATACCTTTCAAAGGTTCAAACAACAGTAACCACCGGAGGGACAACTCCCATCACAAACTTTACCGTAGAGACATCCAGTATATTATCCGGCATAATGATCGGCATTGTTCCTTTCGTAAATGAGAAAGGTGAAATATTCATGACAATAACTCCTATTGTTTCGGATCTTGTTAGTTTGAATCAAAAAAGTGTTGGAAATCAATTGGAGATCAGTCTCCCCACTGTTGAGCTAAGGGAACTCAGCACCTCTGTCAAAGCAAGGAACGGTGAGACTATAATCCTTGGGGGGCTAATAGCCCAAAAAGAACGTATGGAAGACAGTCAAGTGCCTGTGCTTGGAAAGATTCCCTTGTTGGGTTTGGTATTTAAATCCAGGGAAAAGGTTAGCAGAAAGAGTGAAATAGTTGTTTTGCTCCAGCCCAATGTGGTCACAAGGTAGTTGCGATGGCAAAAAAGATCGGAGACATATTAAAAGAAAGAAACCTGGTAACAGATACACATCTCAGGGTTGCCTTTGAACATCAAAAGATAACAGGTGAACTATTCGGGGATGTGTTGGTTAAGCTTGGGTTTATATCCAGCAAAGAGCGATCTATGATCGTGGCAGAGCAGGCTGGCTTGGAGTTTCTGGATCTGGAAGGCTATAACATACCAGAAGATGTATTGAAACTCATCCCCAAGGCAGTTGCAGAGAGGTTCCAGTTCCTGCCGCTTGGATTTGAGGATGGTAGGCTTGCTATAGGTGTTACCAAGGCAGGAAATATACAGGCAGTGGATATGGTAAACCGGTTAACCAAAAAACCTCCCAAGCTGTATCTTGTGGATCCAGAGATCTTTTCCGACACTTTGGAAAGATCCTATTTCTTGGTGGAAAATCCCATAAGTGCAAGGATAGAAAAGATCGTCAAAGACATTCAAACTACTGGAAATCCCCAGGGAGAAGACATTGTATCCTTGGTGGATCTTTTGATATTGGATGCAATAAGAAAGAAGGCAACGGATATTCATGTGACTCCACACGAATATGCGGTAAATGTGTTCTATCGGATAGATGGTGTTCTACATCATCAATATTGTTTGCCAAGGGCTAGTTTTACCGGATTGATTTCCAGGGTCAAGGTTTTGTCTCAACTGGATATAGCAGAGACAAGACTACCACAGGATGGTGCCCTTACCTTCAGGTTTTCCAACAAGGAATACGATATTCGTGTGTCCCTTGTGCCAACGATTCATGGTCAAAATTTGGTACTCAGGATCCTTGCGGGCAATATAGCCCTTTTGAGACTGGAGGCCTTAGGCTTTACAGACGCAGCCATAAAGACATTAAGGGAATTGTTTCAAAAGCCCAACGGAATAATCCTAATTACCGGACCGACGGGTTCAGGTAAGACAACCACCCTTTATGCGGGTTTGCGGCTCATAAATACCTTGGAAAGAAATGTAATCACAGTGGAAGACCCAGTTGAGTATAAGCTAAATTTCATTAGGCAAAGCCAGGTTCAGGAAAGAATAGGTTATGACTTTAGCAGTGCTGCAAAGACCTTCTTGAGGCAGGATCCTGATGTGGTGCTACTGGGTGAGATAAGGGATATAGACTCTGCAAACATTGCCATAAGGGCATCCATTACAGGACACTTAGTGCTTTCCACCTTGCACACCAACGATGCTGTTACTGCCATTCCAAGGCTCGTGGACCTTGGAGCAGATAGGTTTTTGATCTCCAGTTCACTTTTAGCTGTTGTGGCACAAAGGCTTGTGAGGACCGTATGCCCCTTCTGCAAAGAATCCTATAAACCATCGGAAGAGGAACTACAGTTCTTGGAGGGCTATGATTATCACGGCAAGGAATTTTTCAGGGGTAAGGGTTGCCTCAGGTGTAACTATACGGGATTTTTGGGAAGAACTGCTGTGGCGGAGATCCTGGCTGTGAACAATGAGATAAGAGAACTTATATACGAAGGTGCATCTGTAGGACGCCTCAGAGAGGCTGCCTTAAGAAACGGAATGGTCCAATTGTACAGAGATGGAATAGCAAAGGTCTTGGCTGGGAAGACTACCATAGCTGAACTTAAAAGGGTTTTGGGATAGTGCCTCGCTATAACTACATTGCAGTGGATCCAAGGGGCCTGCTTAGCGAAGGGGCCATGGAGGCCACGGATTTAGAAGACGCCCAGAGGAGGCTTGAGGCCGGTGGGCTTACTGTCATTGAAATAAAAGGTAGGAGTAAGTTCCTCCAGTTATATGAAGGTAAGCTTATAGCCTTAAGGGTCAAACGTATTGAGATCGTAGAAGTGGTGAGAAATCTTGGCACGATTTTATCAGCGGGTATACCTCTTCTCACTGCAATTGAAGACACAGCATCTGCTGTAACAAATAAGGCTTTGAAAAAAGCACTTCTTGAAGTTAAAGAGGCACTCTTACAAGGTAGTTCTTTTTCAGAGGCTTTGAAGCAACAATCACTAATATTTCCTGATATTGTCATAAGGCTTGCCAGTATTGGTGAAACAACTGGGAGGCTCGATACTGCCATGAAAGATGCTGCCGATCATTTGCAAAGGATTGAAGATATTGCTTCGATGATAAAAAGGGCTCTAATGTATCCCATGTTCGCACTTGTTACAACAGGAGGCGCTCTCATATTTTGGCTCGTTTATGTTCTTCCTAAGATATTAGTTGTAATGAAAGAAATGCAGGTTAAAATTCCATTAGTGACAAGGATGTTGATGATAGCAAGTAACTTTGTTGCAAATAGGTGGTATGTTATAATAGGAATTGTGATTCTCCTTTATGTTAGCTATATTTTATTGAATAGACACCAAAAAACGAAATATTACATTGACTTGGTCAAAATAAATTTTCCCATTCTAAAGCACATTATATACAATAAACTCCTGGCCCTATTTGCCGAGCAGATGAGGATCCTTACAGCAGCAGGGATTATTATTGATAGGTGTTTCGAGGCAACGGCAAATGCCATGGACTCAGAGGTCTTTAAGAGGGCTATCAATAACTCAAGGGAGAGGCTGATGAGGGGAGAAGGCATTGCCAACAGTCTAAGGCCTGAAACTGTTTTCCCGCCAATAGTTCTAAGGATGGTGGATGTGGGAGAAAAGAGCGGTAACTTGGATACACAGTTTAAGTTTCTATCTGAATTCTTTTTTCAAAAGTTAGAGGCGTTTACCGAGAAATTGGGAAAGACAATAGAGCCAATTTTGATTGCGCTTGTGGGTGGAATGTTTGCTTTGGTTGCAATTGGATTGCTTATGCCATTGTATGATCTTATAACAAAGATAAAGTGAAAATGAACTACTTAGAACATTTCGGCTTAAAATCTGATCCATTTCGGATATCTCCTGATCCTGAATATTACTTTTCCTTGGAACAGCATGAAGTTGCCCTGAAGTCGTTAAATTATTCCATAGTTCAGAATGAAGGTTTTTGTCTTATTGTGGGAGAACCAGGTACGGGAAAGACATTAGTTTTGAGAATCCTTTTGAGGCAATGGTATGAAAAAGCAAAAATAGCATATATTTTGTCGCCAACACTCAATCCTTTGGAGTTTTTAAAGGCAATTTTGGATGAATTCGGCTTGAGTTTTAACGGCAATTCTAAGCATGATCTTTTGAAGTGCCTCAGAGATTATCTCATGAAGTGCTTTAAGGAAGGTGAAAAAGTAATGATAATCGTTGATGAGGCACAACAAGTTCCAGATGAAACGCTTGAGGAAATCAGGTTACTATCTAACTTTGAAACTGAAAATGAAAAGCTTTTGAATATCATCCTGGTGGGACAAAGGCAGTTGATGGAGAGGCTTCAATCGGAAAACTTTCAACAGTTATACCAAAGGATTACAGTAAAGGCGGAGTTGGGGCCATTGTCCGAGCAGGAAATGAGGGAATACATGTTGTTTAGGCTTAGCAAAGCAGGTAGATATAACCTGCCCTTTGAAGGCAAGGCCTTGGGTACGATTTACGAATATTCCGGTGGGATTCCAAGACTCATAAATGTGATTTCATCCAGGGCCATGATGGCAGCTTTTTTGGATGGACGGACACAGGTTAAGAGAAGACATGTCTCCATTGCGGCTGAGGATTTAAAGCTTAGAAGCTTCAAGGCATCCAATAACAGAAAGAAACTTTTGGGTTTGGTTGTAATTATGGCCCTGCTGGGAGTCTTTGGAATGTATCACTTTGGGTTTTTAGGCAATGTGGAGATTGGGAAATGGAAAAGGTTCAATCAGAGGGTGGAAATGGAAAAAGAAGACAAGACCTTTAAAGAAAAGCAGTCTCAGAAGGTGCTTGTGAAAAAGCCCTATACAGCGCTCAAACTGGAACCTATGAACAATGCCCTTGAGTTGGAATTTGTGAAAGAAGGAGTAGAGTTTCATCTGCTTGAGAAGCTTTGGAGAGATGGTAAAGATTGGTGCAAAGTGAGAAAAGAGGGGGGAGGGGATTATTGGCTGGCATGTGAGGATGTGATCATAGGTGGATGGGAGTAGCTTAATTTCCCATGAGTATCATAGGTAAACTATTATCTCTTAAGGAGAAACCCAAAAAGCAGAGTCCCCAAATACTCCCTAACATAGAAAGACTTGTGAGGAATAAGTCATCGGGGAAAAAAGAGTGGGTAAAGTACATCATAGTACTGTTGATATCAGCGGGTTTTGCTTTCATGGGATATTTTGGGGTCCAGAGATTGTATGTTTCTTCAAGGGCCAAGGGCAATGAAAGGGCTGAGATAAGGGCTCAGGTACATAGGGCCTCTATCCCCCAACTACCCACTTCCACCACAGTTCCCCAAAAAGAGGCGATTCCTTCCACCACGACCACCCTACCTCCCACAACCGTACCAAGCAAGCAGGCTGAGTTGGCTGAAGGTGGTGCATCCAATTTCCCTTCTGCCCAAACTACCACCATAACCCTTGTTCAAGAAACAAGTACCACTACAACACAAGCGCCAAAGCCTCCCACAATGAGTCAACCCAAGGCCTCACTTGCCAAGAAAGTCCCCACTTCAGCTGCCCCTTCGGGGAACGGGACAGGAGCAAGGCCTCAAAAGGTGACGGCCGAAAAAGGAAAACCCGCACAGCAGGACACGGCGGTTTCAACAAAAGAGGAGTTTGAGTTAGTGAGTAAGAATGAGGCAGAAAGGGATATGTATATCTATCAGGCAAAGGCCTATGAAGGCAGGGGAGATATAGTAAATGCTATAGAGTATTACAAAAAGGCAGTGGGACTTGATCCCAAGAACTTTAAGCTCCAAAATCAATTGGCAGCTGCATGTATCCAAATAAAAGATGGAAAATGTGCTGTGGAACATGCTCAGGTTGCAATTCAATTGAACCCTGAATACATTCCAGGTATGGTAAATTTGGCAATTGGCTTTGCATTGCTGGGAAGAGACTTGGAGGCAGAGGAACAGCTTTTAAAGGCATTAGCTAAAAATCCAAACAACACTTTCGGTTTAAAAAATCTCGGATTAATATATGAAAAAAGAGGTGACCTTACAAAGGCACAGGGGATTTACCAAAAACTTATTTCTCTTGGGGACCCAGAAGGATACTTGGGCCTTGCAAGGGTTTTGGAAGGCATGAATATGTACCAGGAGGCTGCTGACATCTACAATATGATATGTAAAAACTCCCTGATCGAAGATGGAATTAAAGCCTATGCCATCCAAAGGCTAAATATGCTTACACCACTCCTTAAAAGATAAAACAGGCAAAGGTGTGAACCTCTGCCTGTTTTTTGTGTAAGATTATCTATGGATTTGTTGTTGTGCTTGATATGACCTTATTGCATTCAAGCCTGTATTTTGTTGTCTTTTCTTCAATTTGTTCCCTAAGGGTGTTCATCTCCTTTTGCTTTGCCAAGATCTTTTCCTGATCAGGGTTTGGAGATGCCCAGAGGTTTCTAAGCTCAAGCTTTTTTGTGGCCAACTGGTTTTGGATCGGTGTGATCTCGTTCAAATAGGCTTGCCTAAGTTCCAACAGCTTTTGTTTTTGCTCAGGGCTCAGGGCAGGGTTGTAAGGGTTGCAGATACCCATTCCCTTACCCATGCCCATACCTCCACCAGGGCCCATACCAGCACCAGGGCCCATACCGCCGCCCATTCCATGTCCCCCTTTGGCAAAGGCCAGATTGGCTCCCACGCCTAAGCAAAGGGCTCCTACCAACATCCACACAAACAACTTTCTTACTCTTTCCATCTTTTTCCTCCTTTTGTAAGATTTGCCCTATTAAAATGCAGGTTGCATGCCACCAACCCCACCTTTGTCAACATATTGGAATCACAATATATTTTCTTGGTGACTCTTTGCCGCAAATAACCTTTTTTAAAAAGGCGGCAATAATTGTCGAAATTTTGGATCTTTTTCTCGACAGAAATGTCGAACTGTTTATAATCACGGTATGCTAAAGCTTAGCTCCAGGGCATTCATCTTAGGACTTTTTTGTCTATCCTTGGTCTTTCTCTTTTGGCTATCTGCCACCTTGGATGCATCTCGTATAGAAAAAAGCATGTATCAAATTTTGGAGGCAAAGGGTAGGCTCATACTTGAGGCAGTGGATTCGCTTGCAAAGGAAAGGATCAAGGCCTTTATGGGCATCCAACAGATGGGCTCTTTCACAAAGGAGGCTTTGGATGTGGAGGAGGGTTTTAGGATTCAGGATGAAATCTTGCAGGCATTGTATCAGGTAATGCAAGAGCTCCCTGAGGTGGAGACAAGCTCTGGACTTGATTCTTTCAAAAAGGAGCTTGAAGAGAAGGGAATCTACGCAGGTGTGATAGAGGAAGAAGGTCAAATGCATACTTCCAAGTCCCTGGATCCCAAGCTGCTCCAAGCCATAAAAAAAATTATAGATAGCCCAGGGGAGTTCTTCTTTTCAATCCATACCGAGGAGGATAGCTATTACATATTACGAAAAAGAAAATCCTCTGGCACCAGAAGTATAGTATTAGTTTTGGATTCTAAGAGCATGGAAACTTGGGCTTTAAAGGTGGCGTTAAAGGAATCCATTGAGCTAGGCTGGAGAGAGGATCTTGTGTGGATCTCTCTTATAGATCCCTCTGGAAATGCCATAGTTTCTATTGGAGATGCTCAGGTTTCTGACAAGGATATACTTGAAATCTCACACCCATTTAGCTCAAAGGATAACTACACACTCAAGGCCGGCATTGAGATATCCAATTTTGTCCAAATGAACGAGAACAACAAAAGGCGTATAATATATACCACAATTGTGATGTCGTTTTTTTCTATTCTACTTGTGATCGTGTTTTATTGGATACAGCTTGGCCATTCAAGAAAAATGGAAGCCATGAAGGAACAACTTATGAGGGAACAAAGGCTTTCTTCCCTTGGCAAATTGGCAGCAGGAATTGCCCATGAAATAAGAAATCCGTTAAATGCAATAGCAATGGCTGTGCAAAGGCTACATTTTGAATTTGAGCCCAAGGATTGGGAAGATGCTAAGGAATTTAAGGAAATCTTGGTTGTGGTAAAGGAGCAGATAAAAAGGCTTAACAGTTTAGTTGATGATTTCACTTCACCCATGAGAAGAGAGATTAAGATGAAGCCCCAAAACATTGTTGAAATAACCAAGGAGGCTTTAGCATTATTAAAAGAGGAACTTGCTTTTAGAAATATCTCAGTGAAAACAGAATTTCAAAAAGATAATATAATCGCAAATGTGGATAAGTGGAGATTTGAGCAGGTAGTTCTAAACATAGTCAAAAATGCGTGGGAGGCAATGGGCGAAGGCGGAGAGATTAACATAACGGTCCGAGTTATAAAGGGGAATAGAGTTGCCATTGAGATAAGGGATACGGGCAGAGGAATCCCAAGAGAGGATTTAAAGAGGATTTTCGAGATGGAATATACCACAAAAGAAAAAGGCCTGGGTTTGGGCCTTCCCATGTCCAATGAGATTCTAAAGGCCCACGGTGGAGAAATATTGGTGGAAAGTGAGTTGGAGAAGGGAACTACCTTTACTATCATATTGCCTATTTGGGAGGGATAAGAAGTGTTTGCAAATAGGCTAGATATATTAATCGTGGAAGATGAGGCACCCCAGAGGGAGATGTTAATGGGTTTTTTAAGGAAAAAGGGCTTTAGGGTTAAAGGAGCTTCTGATGGAGAAAGGGCGCTCGAGATTGTTTCCTCAGAAGATGTGGACCTTATGCTTATAGACCTAAGGATGCCAAAGATGGATGGAGTTGAGGTGTTGAGACGAGCAAAGGAGATAAATCCTTATTTGGATGCGATAGTGATAACCGCCTATGGGAGTGTGGAGTCAGCAGTGACTGCAATGAAATTGGGAGCAATGGACTACATCACCAAGCCTATAGATCTGGAAGAACTGCTGATATTGTTAGAGAAGGTGGCTAAGCAAAGGGAGTTGATAAGAGAAAATGAGGCGTTAAAGGAACAGTTAAAGGAAAAGAAAGTCTTTCCAAGTCAAATCGTTTATAAATCTCAAAGAATGGCGGAGATTATAAACCTTTGTGGTAGAGTTGCCCAGAGCAAGGCCACTGTGTTACTGCAAGGAGAAAGTGGAACAGGAAAAGAACTCTTTGCAAGGCTTATACACAACCTAAGTCCCAGATCACAAAAACCTATGGTTGTGGTAAATTGTGGGGCATTACAAGAGACCTTAATTGAAAGCGAATTGTTTGGACACGAAAAAGGAGCGTTCACTGGAGCTGTTCAAAGAAGGATAGGCAAGTGTGAACAGGCAGATGGCGGGACACTTTTCTTGGATGAAGTGGGTGAGTTATCCCTTACACTCCAGGTTAAGCTTCTGAGATTTATCCAAGAGGGTGAATTTCAGAGACTGGGTGGAAATCAGGTGTTAAAGGCTGATGTACGCATAATCGCCGCCACAAATAAGGATCTATCAAAGGAGGTGGCAAGTGGGAGGTTTAGAGAGGATCTCTATTTTAGATTGAATGTGATCACTATCACCATCCCGCCTTTGAGGGAAAGGAAGGAAGATATCCCTTTACTTATTGAACATTTTCTATCCCGGTATTCAAAGGAGAATCATAAGGGCATCAAAGGTCTTACCAAGGAGGCCAAGTCCCTTTTACTGAGATACAACTACCCTGGCAATGTGAGGGAACTGGAAAACATCGTGGAGAGGGCTGTGGTAATCGCCAAGGGGGAATACATAGGCACTGATGAGCTGCCCTTTACACTGGGTGAACCTGAGAAAGGAATGGATGTGAATGAAAGCTTAAATCTCAAGGATAGCTTGGAGGCCTTGGAAAAGGACCTTATTCTGCGGGCCTTGGAAGAGGCAAAGGGAAATCAGTCGAAGGCTGCGTCCAAACTTGGTATAAGTGAAAGGATGCTAAGGTATAAGTTAAAGAGACTCGGGATTAAGTAATTGCTCTTGGGGGTATAGAAGAGATGAACAAGCGTAAGGCACGGATGTTGATTTTGGTGGCACTAATCTTAGCAGGCATTGGCACATTTGTATTCTGGAGCCTTTTTGTGAAGGATAGGGTCTCCACAGACAATGCCTATGTGATGGCAGAATCAGCCACCGTGAGCAGTAGGGTCCCTGGAAATGTAAATGCAATCTTTGTGGAAAACGACATGAAAGTGGAGCCAGGTCAGTTATTGTTGGAACTGGATGCCACGGATTATGAGATCCAATATAAGCAGGCCTTGGCCAATGTTGAGAGGCTGAGGGCAGAGATTGATGCCATGAAGGTTGATTTGGAACTCACAAGCGAGGGCACAAGTGCCTCACTTGATGGGACCAAGGCGGGTCTTATGGGATCTCGGGAGCAATCGGAAAGGCTTAGCCACCTTTTGGCGCAACTTAACGAGAAGAAATTGGCCTTAGAGGCTGAACTGGAACTGGCCCAAAAAGAGCATGTGAGAGTACGCAATCTATATGAAAGGGGTGTACTACCAAAGAAGGCAAAGGATGTGGCAGATAAAAATCTAACCCAGGCAGAGGCACAATTGAATGGTGTGAAAGAGGAGATTAAGGCAGCCCAAAAGGCCTTGTCAGCTTCTTTGAAGGACGTGGAGCGGATGGAGGCCATGCTAAAAAAGAGTCGGTCAGAGCTAAAGCAGACCGAGCTTAAGAGGGAAAGACTGAAGGGGCTGGAGGCGCAACTAAAAGAGGCCACGGCAAGGCTTGAGATGGCAGAGCAGAATCTCCAGTACTGCAAGGTAAAGGCTCCTATTTCAGGATACATAGCCCAAAAGAGGGTTCAAGTGGGTGATAGGGTCACGCCTGGGCAACCGCTCCTCAGCGTGGTTCCATTGGAAAAGGTGTATGTGGAGGCCAATTTTAAGGAGAGCCAACTTAAGGACATAAGAATAGGTCAAAGGGCAATAGTGGAACCTGACGCATATCCTGGCCTCAGATTGGAGGGAATGGTTTCAGGGATTAGGGCTGGCACAGGTGCTGCTTTTTCCCTTCTTCCCCCTGAAAATGCCACAGGGAACTGGATAAAGGTGGTGCAAAGGGTTCCTGTGCGTATAGATTTTTTAACCCCTTTTGAGAAAGCCAAGCCCCTAATGGTGGGTTTTTCATTAAAAGTGACGGTATTTACAAAGGACAAGACAGGCCCTCGTCTCAAATAACGGAACAAGCCCATGGAACAAGGTCTCTCCATTCCAAATAAATGGCTGGTTGCCTTTACGGTCATTCTCCCCACTTTTATTGAGATAATGGATGCAAGTGTGGTGAATGTGTCCCTTCCACACATCCAAGGATCTTTAAATGTGGGGGTGGACGAAGTCACATGGGTCTTAACCAGTTACTTGGTCTCCAATGCCATCATAATACCCATAACGGGCTGGCTGAGCAGGGTGTTTGGTAGGAAGCAGTATCTGATAATCAGCATCATAATCTTTACCCTTTCCTCTTTGCTTTGCGGAGCAGCCCCAAACCTGGGCACCCTTGTGGTTGCAAGGATCCTCCAGGGATTGGGAGGCGGGGGGCTTCAGCCCATCAGCCAGGCTATCTTACTTGAGAGCTTCCCTCCAAAGGAGAGGGGGATGGCAATGGCGGTCTTTGGCATGGGTATTGTGTTGGCACCAACCGTTGGGCCTATCGTGGGAGGGTGGATCACTGATTCTTGGTCCTGGAGGTGGATATTTTACATCAACTTGCCCATTGGGATAATGGCCATTGTTTTGGCTGCTTTGGTCATTGTAGACCCTCCTTACATCAAGAAGTTCAAGGGGAATGTGAGGATAGACTATGTGGGGCTTGGTCTCTTATGCATAGGCTTAGGTGCCTTGCAGATCGTGCTGGACAAGGGAGAAAGGGAAGCTTGGTTTGAGTCTGATTTTATAGTTCGATTTGCAATCATGGCTGTTTTGGGTTTGGCGCTGTTTGTCTGGTGGGAGCTTAAAAAGGATGATCCAGTGGTGGACCTTCGCATATTCAAAGACAGGACATATACGCTGGGCACAACTATGGTATTTTTGGGATTTTTTGCCTTCTTTGGGGGAATTGTGCTCTTGCCTCTGTACCTGCAGCATCTTCTAAATTATACGGCCTTTTGGGCTGGCTTGGTGCTGGGCCCAGGTGGACTTGCAAGTCTTATCATTATGCCCATTGTGGGTGCGCTGATGAAAAAGGGGGTCCAGCCAAAGGTATTTGTTTTTTGCGGTATTCTTGTACAGTCCTTTGCCTTGCAGATGATGGCAAGGTTCAACTTGGAGGCGGATTTCCTTTCAGTGGCCTTTCCAAGGGTGATCCAGGCCTTTGGTTTGGGTATGTTTTTTGTGCCCCTTGCAACCGCATCCTATGCAAACATTCCCCCTGAGAAGATGGGTTATGCCACCGGACTCTTTAACCTTTTGAGGAACCTGGCCGGAAGTTTTGGAATTGCCTTTTCAACCACAGTGCTTTCCCAACGTGCCCAGTTCCATCAGAATTTCTTGGTGGAAAATATCACCCCATTTGATAAGGAATTTCAATCCCTCGTGCTTTGGCTCAAGACCCATATGCCTTTGGCGCAGATCCCAGGCTTGGGTGAAAAGGGTATCTTGGCCTATGTATACAGAGAGGTTTTGATGCAGGCGAACATGTTGGCATTTAACGACACATTTTTCCTTTTAAGCCTCTTGGTCTTGATGGTTCTACCTCTGCCGTTCTTTATGTCTACCTTTAAGCCTGCTGAACAAAGATGAGAAAATAAGAGGCACACAAAAAGGGTTCAATGGAATGAAAAAATTATTTCAAAACATAAAAAAAAGCTTGACACCTGTCTATATATGTTCAGTATAAGAGGGAATATTCTGGAATGTTATGATTTTATTCAAGGGACCAGGATGAAAAGTAACAGACTTAGGGAGATCAGGATCAAGGAAGGGGTTACCATCACCGAGCTTGCCAGGGTTTCAAAGGTGAGCCAAAAGGTGATAAGCGAAACTGAGAGGCATCTTCGAGATCCCCGTCTTGAAATAAAGCACAGGATCTTAAAAGGACTCAATGAGATAAGGGGACAGAGCAACCCACCATACTCCTTTGAAGACATATTCCCAGACGAACTTGCAGCGCCCCTGATAAAGGAATGATAGATGGATTATAAAAGCTTCTATAGAATGCATTCCGATCCTTTCCCTCCAATCCCTGAAAAAGGTGTCTTCTTCGAATCAATAACACACCTAAATGCCATTGAATTTGTTCTTTCTTGTTTAGGGGGGAAAGATGTGTTTGTGCTTATAGTGGGAGATTATGGAACGGGAAAAACATCCCTTTGTCTCAAACTACTTGAGTCATTAAAGGAAAACGAAAATGTTCAGAATGTTATATATGTACCAACTCCCAGCGTACCATATGCAATGATATTAAAGTCAGTGGCTAACTTGCGTGGCATTGATCTAACATCAACTCATTCACCAGAGCAGTTGGCACAAGCAATATATGAATCCTATGAAAACATAGATTTGCAGAATAAGAAGGTAGTCATCTTAGTGGATGATTTTCAAGAATATAACGTTTCCTTGATGGAACAAATAAAATGGCTTGGAGGATTTCATACTAAGGAAGGCTTTTTTCCATTTTTGTTTGTTATATTTGGTCATCCAAAAGTAATAGAAAAGATCAACTCCCAAGTTTTTGGATCTTTTGGTCAAAAGATAAGGAAGAGATATTTTCTGGATGCATTGGATCCTCTTGAGACAAAGGAATACATCTACTTTAGACTCTTAAATTCAGGAGCAAAAGGATTCCCTTATTTTACCGATGAAGTGATAGCCCAGATCCATTCTAAGAGTAGAGGTATTCCTCGCCATATAAACACCATTTGTGATGCGTGTCTTTCGGTGGGTGCGAGCCTTGGGAAAAAGGTTATAGACATAGAAGTGCTTAGAAAGGCATTGAGCGTTTTTGCTGGTCCCAAGTTGGAAGAGATAAAGGATGAAGAGGTTAGTCGAAAAGAAGAGGCATACAAAGAGGAGGTAAGCCTTCCTCAAAAGGAAAAGGGGAAAGAGGAGCCTTTCAAGCCAATTTATGTTCCCCAAAGGGAGGAACCTTTAGAAAAGGGTTTTGAGGTGCCTATCCCCTTTGAGAGCGATGAAGGTAAAAAAGTTAAGGAATCCAAAGGAGATGGATGGGAGAAGATCTTTCTCAGGGTTTTAAAACTCCTGATCTATTTGGCTATTACTGTGATTGTCATTGGTGGTGCCATATATATGGGTGATCAACTAAGGCAAAGGTTCTTGAGCAGCAATTGGCATGTGCAGGAGCAAAGAAGTGAAGGTGTGCCTTTACAACCAACCACGAAACCCAGTGAAACCATGAAAGATCTTTCGAAGCAGGAAACTGGAAAAGTCAAGGAGGAAGAAACCCCTATTCGGAAAAAATCAGAGGTAAAGATTCCAGAAAATTCGCCTGATATCAAGGAGGGTAATGGAACACCAGAAAGTTTACCCACACATGAGCGGAGGTCTTTTGCACCGTTGATGGAAGAGGAAAGAGTTCCCCTTGGGAGCAAGCCTATTGGTGAGGACTCTGGGAAAGGAGGTGAGAGATGATATGAAAGAAGAGTTTTCTAAGTTTTTTTCTTCCGGAGCCAATGGATCCCTGTCTTACGGCTATACGAACTCCCAGGTGTTTGGAGGACTCTATTCCGGTGCCTTTGGGCCTGTGGTGGAAGAGATTAAAGACGAGAAAGACGTTGGCAAGACTAAAACAGAGGAGAAGACACATCCTCGGGAAGAAGTAGTTAATCAACCTAGGGAACAAACCAGAATACCGGATTTGATCAATCAGGTCAAAAGATATCACATGGATCTGTTGAGGGCTGGTCCTCCAAGGCTTTCCAAGAAGGTGGAAGATACATTTTCCTCAAGTTACAGACATATAGTGGTGGCAGAGGGCAATCTTCACGCCACTTCTCCCGATGATAAAAGCTTTTATCTCACCAGTTGCTTCCCTAAGGAAGGAAAGACCCTTGCTTCTATAAGCTTGGCCTACAGTCTTGCTGTTTTTTCCAACAGGAGGGTATTATTGGTGGATGCCCATCTTACTTCTCCCACCATTCACCTTCTTTTTCAGATTACAAGAGGACCTGGTTTCTTATCGTTGCTTTCTGACACAAGTAAAATAATCCCTGGCATCTTGCCAACTTATTACGAAAATTTGTTTATTATACCCAATCCTACGCCTATGCAGTTTGGAACTCCCTTTACAAGTTCAGAGTTAAAGAGATTTCTTGGGTTGGTTTCCAGTAGCTTTGATTATATAATATTTGATGGAAGGCCTATCCTCTCAGCGCCAGAGCCTATGATCTTTGCATCTGCAGTGGATGCCGTAATATTCGTGGTGGAATGTGAGAGGACTAAGTGGGAGGTTATGCAGGCAGCAATTGAAAAGATTTTAAATACGAAAGGTAAAGTGGCTGGTGTTATATTAAACAAAAGGAAGTTTTATATTCCGCCGGCTGTGTATAAAATTCTTTAAAGGGAGGTCATACGCGGATGGTGGAGAAGAGACGGAAATTGGTTTTTTTATGTTTCGGTCTCTTCATTCTTATCATAGGTTTGGCTGGATGTTATAGGGAGTCAGTGAAATATCCTCCTGGGGTAGAAGCGCCCTTAAACCGGACTACTTTCTCCTTTGACCAAGGTGTTTACCCATCTGATTTGGATCTTTTTTCCGAATATAGGTTAGCTCCTGGTGATGTGTTGGATGTACTATTTCAGATACATAGCTGGGAGCCAAGTGGAGAATTCAAGATTGGATCAGGCTATACGGTTTCAATAAAGTTTTTGGGTGCTCCTGAATTGGACCAGACTCAGACGGTGCTCCCGGATGGGAATATAGTCTTGCCTTATGTTGGGAAGTACAAGATCTTTGATAAGACCATAGAGCAGGTCACAAGTGAGCTGAAGCAGGTATATAGCAAGATTCTGAGGCACCCTGAGATATATATCCTTGTACCTGAATTTCAGACAAGGATAAAGGAACTAAAAGCAGACCTTCATACAGCACCAAGGGGTCTTAGCAGACTTGTGACCATAAGACCTGATGGATATGTGACATTTCCACTGATAGGGGATGTGTTTGCTGCAAAGAGAACTATTCCTGAACTGAACGCCATATTAAATGAAAAATATGATCAGTTTTTGCCTGGCTTGCATGTTGATTTGTTCTTAGAAAAGCACTCTGGTTCGGTTGTCTATGTGCTGGGTGAGGTATATAAACCAGGAGCATATGAAATCAAAAAGCCAATAAGTGTAGTAGAAGCTATAACACTGGCAGGTAGTTTTACAAATTATGCTGAACTGGATAGTATAGCTGTGTTTAGAAAACATGAAAGGAAGATAATAGCCCGTGTTATAAATCTAAACGATACTCTGTCTGTCCAGGATAATGCAGATTTCTTTTACCTAAGGCCTGACGATGTGATATATGTACCAAGGCGAAAAATCTCAACTTTTGCACAGTTGATGGCTGAAATAGCAGATATTCTATTCTTCAAGGGGTGGAGCATTGGATTTGGTTATGACTGGACCTATGAAATAAGAAAACTCTATTGAAATCTGGAGTTTTAAGATGAAAGAAAAGGTCAAGACTCAGGATTACATAAGGGAATTTGTTTCAATCCTTTTTATACAAAAAAAGGTGGTTGTTTATACCTTCTTGGCAGTCCTTGTTATAACACTTTTGGTGGCCTTCCTCTGGCCGCCCTCTTATTCGTCAGAGGCGAGAATTCTTGTGAAGCACAAGAAGCTTATAAGGAATCCCGAGGTGTTGGAGAAGGTTGCCCTCTACGAGCCCTCTGTCACTGAAAGTGATGTTAGCTCTGAAATGGAGATCCTCACATCTGTGAACGTCATCCAAATGACTATCAAGAAATTTCAAGAAAAAGGTGAGATATTTAGGAAGGACTTGAGCGATTCAGAGTTTAGGGCTTTGGTTGCGAAGATTAAAGAGAATTTAAAGACCGAGACAACTCCAAAGTCTGATGTATTTAAGGTAACTTTTTCATGGAGTAGTCCTTGGGAGGCGGAGGCAATACTAAGGACTCACATAAATACTTACTTAAGCTACAGGCTTGATGTATATGCACCAACTGATGCCGAAGTTTTTTTTCAAAAGCAAGTTAACGAGTTTAACAAAAAGCTCTCCTCATTGGAGCAGGAATTGGCAGATCTTGCCTCTAAGACAGCAAGTCCGGTTGCAGATGAAAAGATCAAAAGCAATTTGTTGATTCAGCAATCCCTGGAAGCAGATCTTAACAAAATGCTGAACAATTATGTGGAAAAGAAGAACTTTGTAACATATGTGGATGGATTGTTAAGGGCGGGTGACGTAAACTGCTTTTCCTTTGTTGAGAGTCCGAACATTGGAGATTTTGGGAAGAAACTACAGGATCTTTTGGTGGAAAGGGAAAAGATAAAGCGTGTCTATACTGATGGGAGCCCTCCTGTAAGGGCTATCACGGATCAAATACAGGCCACTGCCAAGGCACTGAAGGAAGAGGTTAAGAGGTATGTGGAAGGTGAACGAGCTAAGCTCAAGGCAATGGAAGAGGCAATCCAGTCCATGAGTGATAGATTGAACAAGATAAGGAATGAGAATGTCAAATTGTATAATACATCCCTTAGATCCAAATCCTTGGAAAGGCAACTGAAGGTGGCTGAAGACTCATTTGTTACATTCATGAAGAGGTGGGATGAGGCAAGGATTGATCGTAGCAGTGCTGCAAGCAATCTATTTACTGTTAGTGTTATTAGTGAGGCAAAGGCAAACCTAAGACCAGTTTTCCCAGATAAAAGGGTTGTTTTACCTGTTGGTTTAGTCTTATCCATTATTCTTGGGATTACGGTAGGTTTTCTTCTGGAGTTTTTTGATCACACATTTAAGAGGCCTGAAGACACAGAGAGGTACGCCGGTCTTCAAACCATTTTTTCAATACCCAAGTTTTAGTGTGGAGGGCCAAGATGGGAGTTCGGACGTATCCAATTGACTTTAAAAGGTCGAACAGGAAACCGAAGGCTGGCTACGTTGGATACAGTAAGCTTTCAAGGATAACGATCCCTGTTTTCAACCGTGTGGTATCCTTTTGCCTCATAACATTAGGGTTACCCTTTTTCTTGATTATCTCAATCATAATTAAGCTCAAAGACCCAGGTCCTATCTTTTATAGAGGCACAAGGCTTGGGTTAAACAAGGTACCCTTTGAGATGTACAAATTTAGGACCTTGCCTGTTGGAGCCCAAAGCATTCTTGGTGCGAGGCTTGTGACACCTAAGGATTTTAGGCTTAGCTGGTTTTCCAAGTTCTTAAGGGATACAAGGCTTGATGAATTACCCCAGTTGTTCAATGTGCTAAAAGGTGATATGGATCTTATAGGCCCCAGACCATTAAGACCAGAAATATATGAAAAATACTGCAAGCACATACCCAACTATGAGTTGAGATTCTTGGTAAGACCAGGCTTGATCGGTTATTCGCAGCTTTGTACACCGCATAGCGCTCCTAAGAGGATCAGGGCATTAATAGACAACACTTCCATAAGGCTGAAGAGATCTCTTGCTTGGGATATTTTGATAATTATTGTGACGATCCTGGCGGTATTACGTAAGATTATACTATTGCTGGTAGATGGGTTTTGGAAGCATGTGGTTAATGAGAGGATCCTAAGAAAGTACAAGGATAGACGTGTTTATGATAGAATAAAACAGGGAAAGTCCTATGTGAGAATATATCATCCTACAGGAGCAATTCTTTCGGTATTGCCCATAGAAGATATTAATGAAGAATACTTCCGTGTAAAAACAAATGGTAGCTTAGACATGAATGTTTTAAAAGATCAGTTGAATGCTGAGATTGTACGAGTTATAAGAAAAAGAAGGAGATATAGAAGAAAGGTCGCGGGTGTAAAGATAGTTTTGGAGAAATACTATTCAGGTGGATCTAATGGATCAACAGTCACGCATTATATTTTTGGATATATACCTAACGGCCAATACAATAGATATATAATTGACCAGTATTTTTTATTGAAAAGTGTTCTAAATTATTTTTGAGAGGCAGGCACATGAGATTTATATTAACTATCGTCATTGTTTTTCTTCATTTCTTAGTAGCCTTAGCCAATGACAATGATAAGGGTGCTAATATTAGATTTAATCCTACAAATGCTTCTTCCAATTTATTCACAAACTCCATTGGTATGAACTTTGTTTTGATAAGTCCTGGGACCTTTTTAATGGGTAGTCCAAAAGAAGAACTTGGCCATGACTATACAGAGGAACAACATAAGGTTAGCATAACAAAAGGGTTTTATATGCAGGCTACTGAGGTGACTCAAGGCCAGTGGGAGCGAGTAATGGGATATAACCCTTCCTTTTTTCTAAATTGTGGCAAGGATTGCCCTGTGGAAAGTGTAAGTTTTAAGGAGGTGGAGGACTTTATAATAAAGTTAAATGAGATTGAAAAGGGCCATGTTTATAGACTTCCTACGGAGGCAGAGTGGGAATATGCATGCAGGGCAGGGACTACAACCCCCTACAATAACGGGGGTACTATCACAGATGCAGTTACGTTTCATAATGAAGATCTGGAGAGGATCGCCTGGTATTATGCAAATTCAAAGGAGGGTACTCATCCAGTGGGCTTAAAGGAGCCCAACAATTGGGGCCTTTATGATATGCACGGAAATGTTTGGGAGTGGACACAGGACTGGTATAGCAGATACCCCTTCGGTTATAGGACGGATCAAGGTGGACCTCCCCACGGGTGGTCCAAGGTGAGGAGAGGGGGCAGCTGGAGGGAGTCACCATTTTTTTGTAGGTCTGCATATCGGAGCTCCTCTCGGCCTGAGGTAAGGGCTCCTGACATGGGCTTTAGATTGGTGATGGAGATCCCTGAACCAAAGGCACCTGAAAGGCCTGCTTTGGTCACTGAAACTAAGGTGGAAGGGCCATTGTGTAAGGCAGTGGAAGACATATATTTTGACCTGGATTCGGATAAAATAAGGGATGATATGAGGCCGATCCTGGATCGTGTTGTACAAATGTCAAAAGAGGATAAGACTGAAGTGCATATCTCAGGCCATACCTGTGACCTTGCCAGTGATGCATACAATATGGATCTATCAAAGAGAAGGGTGAATTCGGTGAAAAACTATCTTATAAATAAAGGGGTGGCAGCAGAGAAGATTTATGCTACATATTTTGGAAAATCCAGGCCTCGTGTTCCCAATACAGACGAAGAACATAGGAGACTCAATAGAAGAGTTGAGATAAGGTTGTTTGTGGCTGAACCCAGTGCCAGGTAATCGAGGGCTGGGAAAGGAAGAATGCGAACAGTTTATAATAGTCTAAACGGGGTTAGAAGATTTTCGATGATGTTTTTTACCTGAAGTCCTAAGACCTTTGCCTTGAATATAATGGGTGGCCATTGTGCATTTACGCCCAAACGAGGGACTTCAAATGTGTTTGTGTATTTATTTAGATAGTTTTCTTCAAGTGTTAGTGCCCCCTGGAATCCTGCTGTTTTCACATACTCTACGGTGGTACTGTTACGATATTTAATCTTACCATAAGGATAAGAAAACCAGTTAACAATACCTCCTGTCCATTGGGTAAGCAACTCCTTGTCCTTGAAAATTTCTTGATATTGTTCGGTGTTAGAGCATGCGGCAAGATTTGTGTGAGAATATGAGTGTCCGCCGAAGGTAATCAAAGGATCTTTAGAATTTCGAGCTATTTCTACCTTAGTGAGAATTTCATTTTGCCGCTCAAAGATATTAGCTTTGGTTTGTTTTCTTAACTGATCTATGAGTTGTTCCCTTTGATAAGGTGAACTTAGTTTTAGAAAAAGAGAGGTTTCTTTCAGAAACCGTTTTATATCATTTGTTGAAAGGAAGTCATAGGTCAAGTTTTTGTTGAAGATATTAATCTTGATCCTTCCATTGAAAGATTTTGCTATATCATCTAAGATGTCCCACCAGGGATGTGCAAATTTATTTTGCACATAAAAGCTGTTTACAAATATTGTAACAGGTATTTTATATCTTCGGAAAATAGGGTACCCTAATTTCAACACATTTGAATAGCCGTCATCGAAAGTAACTGAAACCTTCCATCGTCTGGCTTTAATATCAACAAAGTCGGTTATTTCCTCCAATGACACAAAGTCACAGAATGAACTTAACCACCTAATATGAGATTCAAACATTTCTACAGGGAGTTTTGAAGAAGTTGTTATTGAAAACTCACTAACTTCTTCATATTTGCATAACCTATGATAACATAAGATCAAACGCTTTGGTTTATATCTGTTCTTGGATGCTAATAGGAAAATGATAGCATATATGAAGAGTTTAAGGGATTGGTTCACGGGCTATCTCACAAATTTCTTAAGGAGTTGCTTGAATATTTTGTAAAATACTGAGTAATACTTTGTGTATGCATAGTGTATTACAGGAGCCCCTCCGAAAGCTTTCTTAAAGGTATAGATGCCATACCTCGGATCGTTCTTATCTTCTGTTAAATGATATCCCCCCAAATCAAACTCTAATAACCCCATTTCTTTAGCTTTTTTTATTGCAGTCCAAATCAGTAATCTATTGGCTCCCGATATTAAATTTGCCATCTCTTTGTCAACTTCCAACCTTTTGGAAGAGCCGATTAGCCATATCATCCTTGCGTCGTTGTTTATCGTAAAAGCACCGCCTAATAGTTTGTTTTCCAACTTAGCTACAAATAGGGTCCCCAATTGCATTCGTAATATTTTAATGCTTTCTTGAACATGCTGAATTTGTTTCTTTTTGGCGAAGTCCTTTAGCAAGAGCGAAAAAGTTTCAAAATGGGAATTTTCCTCTATTTCGATGCCAGCCTTTTCAGCCTTTTTGATGAAATATCTACAGGATTTTTGATCCATTTTTTTCCAGATTTCATCCATGGGTCTTGTGAGATCAATTATGAATGTTGGTCTATCTGATCGAACAAATCCTGGGATTTCAACAAGCTGACGGCAGGCGTGGAAAAAGACTGCATGGCAGCCACTTACATCAAAAGGAACCTCGCTAAACCATATGTGCTTTTTTCGAAAGAAAACCAATCTATTAATTGTGATCTCGAGCATTGAATTCTCTTCGCCTCATACCTTTACTATTTTCCTTACTCCCGCCAAGAAGCCTTTTATCCTTTTTACTTCTGATTTATTCCCAAGTGAAACCATCATAAGGGTTCTCCAGAGGAAATAGCCCAGTAAGGAATATGCAAAGAAAGGTAATTTGCTCTTGGGAATATGCTTGCGGAAAAATTTATATCTGGAGGTGACAAAAAGAAAGCCTTTCTTCCAAGCAGTTCCGAAACCGATCTTTGTTTCTTTAAGATGGTGTACCTTCGCATATGTTGTGACCAATAGTCGGTATTTTCTGGAAACCCGGTATGAGAACTCTTTATCTTCTCCTAAAGCATATCCACTTTCGTCTTGGAATTCAAGTGAAAACTTAAATTCGTCAAACACCTTTTTTTTGTATGATGCAATTCCACCTGGCAAAGAATTAACCTCATAAATACCTTTTCTTGGAAAGTGAATGTCATCAAAGTCCATGATATCAAACCCTGAGAATGATACCCTTCCTGGCCTTAGACCTGAGAGTAGGAATAAGATGAAATACATCCGAAGTAGAACATATTCTAAAGATTTCTTTCTTTTGGAAATTGATACTCCCCCAACGCCTCCAATCTCTTCGGAATCGTATATTTCGTATACCTTTAAGATCTCATCAAAAAAGTTGGGTAAGAGTACTATATCGTCTTCAAGAAAAAATAGAATTTCACCTTTAGCTATTTGTGCTCCAAAGTTTCTGGATGAGACAACTCCCTTTGGATATTTTTTAATTAAAATACAATCAATTCCTGCTCTTTTACATTCACTTTCTAACGGAAAATTGTGTAAATCGCCATCATCTATGATAATCAGTTCATTGGGTAGGATATTTTGGGATAAAATGGATTGTATACAGTTTCTAAGCTCTAAAGGCCTTTGAAAAGTCGGAATTATCGCTGAAATAAGCAGATTGTTGCGCATTCAGAGTCCCTTCCTACCGGATTTAGTAAACATATGGGCAATTTTGATTTGGTTCTGTTCTGTGATCATATCCAAGATTCGCGTTGTTCTTTTGCTAAGGAAGTACATCCCTTCATTATTCTGTGTGTTTGTTATCAGAATACAATATCTAAGAGAAATAGGCAAGTTGGTTTTTATGCCTTTGTGTTGCAGAGCCTACCCAATGGATAATTCCTTAAGAAACTGCTAAGAAAATTTATCGCGGCAATCAGCGTAATGAACTTTGTGGAGGACTGGCAAGCCTTTGGTCTATGTGGAAAATTGTAAGGCTTAAGGGGTTAGACAAAATGCTGGAGATATCAGGTTAGTTTTGCTATTATTTTGATGACGATAAAAGGCCCTGGGGGTTGGAGTATGCTATTATCTATTGTGGTGGTAAACTGGAACACGCGGGATCTTCTCATAAAATTTTTAATAAGTATAAATGAGGAATTGAAGGGTTCAGCTTTTGAATGGGAGATTATTGTGGTGGATAACGCTTCCACTGATGGATCTCCTGATGTTGTCAGTAAAATCTTCCCAGAGGTCAAGGTTATAGTAAATCATTCCAATTTTGGTTATGCGAAAGCCTTAAACATAGGAGTTAGGGAAACTTCAGGGGAATTTCTATGCATAGCTAATTCTGATACTGAAGTTTTGGATAATTCAATTCAAAAATTACTAAGCTATATACTAAGGAATCAAGAAGTTGGTTTAGTGGCTCCTATGTTGATTTCTCCAAATGGTTCAATAGAAAGTAATTGTAAAAGTTTTCCTAATTTGTTTTATACCTTTTCTCAGGCTCTTTTTCTGCATCAGATATTTCCACACTTAAAAAGTTTTCACAGGGAAATAACAAAATTTCTTCCTAAAAGTACCCCCAGTTTTGTTGATGAAGTAGCAGGTACTTTTTTTATCTTAAGGAGGAAAGCCTTTGAAGATTGTAATGGCTTCGATGAAGATTTCTATTTCTATGGAGAAGATTCTGACTTTAGTTTTAGACTTTGCCAAAAAGGGTGGAAGATAGTATATTATCCCGGAGCAAAGGTTATTCATATCGGAGGGGCCAGTGCAGCACAGGCTTGGGAAAGATCTTACATGGAAGCTGAAAAGGCCAAATTGCTATTTTGGATCAAACACAAAAGGAGAGTAGAAGTGATCCTGTTCATTTTTGTTAGGATCCTAAGCCACCTGCTTAGGTTTCTATTTAAAGCTTTTCGTTATATATCCGTCAGGGATCGTAGGAGTCCACTTCACGGAAAGATTATCCTAAACTTGAAAGCGTTGAGGTTCTATCTGTATTCACTGTTGACAGCGCCTTTTGGTAATATGAAAACCATAATAAAAGGAGAGAAAATATGAGACGACTTTTATTTTATTTCCGGAATATGTCTTGGTTTGCAAATCTCTACGTTTCTGCCTTGGTTTTCATTCTGGTGTTTTCTAGTAAAGGCCTCTGTTCAGGATTGTGGATCAGTCAGGAGGAGGTAAGAAGGCTTCCTATGAAAGGTTCTGCCTGGGAGAGGCTTAAAAGTTATGCCGATACGCCTTTGAGTTTTATCAATTTGGCAGATCAAGATAACTTGGAGCATCTTAGGGTACTTGCAAAAGCTTTGGTATATGCGCGTCTTGGTGAAGTTTCTTATAAAAATGAGGTGATAAGAGCATGTAAGGATGTTATTGGAACTGAAAAGGGGGCTTCAACCCTTAGTATTGGTAAAAAGCTTTTGGCCTATATTGTTTCAGCAGACCTTGTTGGCCTTCCCAAGGAGACCGAGAAAGGCTTCAAAACATGGTTGAGAGACATCTTGAGGACGGAATTTAGTGACGGAAGGACCATTGTGCAAACCCATGAGAAAAGGCCAAATAATTGGGGGACCATTGCAGGTGCAGCCCGTGTTGGAATAGCAGCCTATCTTGATGATCAGGATTCCTTGAAAAGATGTGCTGTGGTTTTCAAGGGTTGGCTGGGCGATCGAAAGGCCTATGCGGGCTTTAAGTACAAGGATTTGTCATGGCAGGCTGACCCCAAGAATCCCGTTGGAATAAATCCAAAGGGCGCAAAGAAGCTCGGCCATTCCATAGATGGGGTTCTGCCGGATGACCAGAGGAGAAGTGGCCCTTTTACCTGGCCTCCTCCCAAAGAAAATTATGTTTATACTGCCCTCCAAGGAGCTGTAGCCCAGGCTGCTGTGCTTTACAGACAAGGCTATGATGTATGGTCTTGGGAAGATTCTGCCATCAGAAGGGCATTTGAGTGGCTATATAATGTTGCGGATTACAGGGCAAAGAATGATGATGTATGGCTAATTTATGTGATAAACTATTATTATGGCACCGATCTTCCTGTTGGGGCTTCAAACAAACCTGGAAAACTTATGGCATGGACCGATTGGACCCATGAGAAGAAGGGAGAAATAAAATGAAAAGTAAAGACTATCCTAATACAAAAAGTCTTCAAGGTATTGAGAATTATCTTTTCTCAATTATAGGTGAACTAACAAAGGAACAAAAAATACAACTTTTAACTTTGCTTGATAGAGTACAAAGAGCCAATGACAAAAGAAAATACCCAAGGTTTCCTTTTTTTGTTCAAGTAATGTATAACTACCAAGGTATACACTCAGAAGATTTTATAAAAGACATAAGCCCAGGTGGCATGTTTTTGGAAACTGATAAACAATTATCTTTGGGAGCACGGATTAAGATAACGATCGCCATACCAGGGTTTGATGAGCCGTTAGTGGTGGAGGGTGAGGTTGTAAGGCAAAACAAAAATGGGGTTGGTGTAAAATTTTTAAGGCCGTTAGCAATTTTTGATATGTTATCGCCCTATTCAACAAGGTTATTGCCAAGTAAGTTTAGGCCCTTGGACAGAATCAAATTTATCGCTAATCAAAAGCTTCCAGGCCCGTTATTTGAAAAAATTATTAACTTTAACAACCTGATTCGGGTTATTCTTAGACGTGTTCTGCAAAAAGGAAACACTTCTCATGAAATTCTATGTAACATATGTAATAAAAAGATAAATAATTTCCTGCCCATTATAATGCCGCCCAGGCCGAGACTCAGTTGTCCAAATTGCGGCGCTCTCGAGAGGCACAGACTCGACTGGCTATTCCTTGAGAGGAAAACCAACCTGCTTGACGGATCACACAAACGTCTACTACACGTGGCGCCTGAAAGGGTTTTGAAAGAAAAGTTTGCCAAGCTGAATTACATTGAATACATTTCCATTGACCTAAAGCAATTTGGAGTGATGGTCACGGCAGACGTAACCAGGCTTCCTTTTAGGGACAACTCCTTTGATGTAATATATTGTAGCCATGTTTTAGAACACGTACCAGATGACAGAGCAGCAATGGCAGAATTATTCAGGGTTTTACGACCCTCAGGTTGGGGGCTTATCCAGGTTCCTATTAGTTCCAAAAGGACCTTCGAGGATTTTACCATAACTAACCCCATAGACAGAGCAAGGGTCTTTGGCCGCTATGATCATGTAAGACGCTACGGTCTTGATTATGCGGATAGACTAAGGGAAGCAGGTTTTAAGGTTACTGTTTTTTCGCCTAAGGAAATTTTAGGAGCAGAATATGAGCAAAAGAAGATGTATTTTCAGGATTTCAGAAGGGTTTTTTACTGTCAAAAGGGATGAGATTAAAACTTTACATGTTCGATAAATTGCTAAGTTTGTGTATTAAATGGCTTGGTCAATCTTAGCGAGGAAAATATTTCTTTCATTTTTTGATAGCTGAATATCCGATATAATAGTATGTAAATGGAGAAATAGGACAATGTTTTTGTAAAGAGATTTATAATTGTGCTATTAGCAACTGTCAAAAGATCAAGAATAGAAAAATTTATGATTAGAGCTCCAACTGATATTGCAATGGATGGAAAAGTAGCCTTAAAGAAATTCTTGGGAATTAGAGGTGTTGAGGGATAACAACAATAAACCTCCAATACTCTAGATATAGAAGTTCCTATTACAAGTCCTAGTGCAACCCCGGCTAAGCCCCAATAGGTACCACTTATAATTCCTGCTGAGATTATAATACATTCGACTATGTTCCAGTTCCTTAATATTTCTGTTTTGTTGAGTGATATAAGAAGCCAGCCTGATGCCGTTGGAGTAACCCTTGCAAAGGCCCAGAAAGCCAAGATTTGGGTGATGGGAATTGCTTCACTCCAATTACTTCCAAGCAATATAAATATCAGCTCATTTGAACAGAAGGCCATCCAAAGACACAAGGGGTGAACAAGAAAAGAGATTTTGTTTATTAGGGATATTGTTATATTCTTGAGGACAGCATGGTCAGATTGGATGGATGATAGTGCTGGTATTATGGTAGGACTCACTGGCCACAAAATCAATCTGTCTGTTGTTGCTGCGAGGTTGTAGGACCTTGAATAAAGTCCAAGAGCATGGGGGCCAAATAATCTGCCAACAAGAAAATTGTCAAGCTGTTCCGTAATGAATAGGAAAAAGCGGGACAGGGATACGTTAATTCCAAATTTGATAAGCTGAATTGAATGAGCTAAGCCGCTTGGGCGGCTCGGCCTCCAAGGTGAAAGATACCAGACAAACAGACCTCTAAAGAACGATACTGAAGTAGTCATTAAGACTAATGACCAGTAACCCGCTCCATAAAGTGCAGCGATGATTGCCAAAGCCTTGCTAAGGAGTTGGCTCACAACTTGGGCTATTGAAATCGCACCAAATCTCATCTCCCTTTCAAGGAGCGCACGGTGTTGCGCGGATAAACCTTCAAAAACAAACATTGAGGAGAGGGCGATACAAATCGTAGTAAGCCTTTTTTCGTTATATACGGCGGAAATAACCGGACTTAATGCAATTGAAAAAAAACTTAAGACAGCACCCACCAGTGCATTAATCCAAAATAGAAAGTTTAATTCGGCATGACTGATTAAACCTCTTTGAACGGTTACAGTTGATAGGCCCATGTCCCTAAAATTTATAAGAAGATCCAAAGCCACACCAACCATTGCCACCAAGCCAAATTCGGTTGGTGATAGAATTCTTGCAAGTACTGCTGTAGCCCCGAATTGTATTGCTATGTTTATTATCCGTGAAGACAGGGAATACAATGTGCTAACCTTGATATGAAATCCAAGGTTCTTTGCCAGATGGCTTCTATCAAAACGATGATTTTCAGTTTTCATATTTTGGGCACTAAACGGTATTTGTAAAAAAGCTCAAGCTTTTAAACTTTTCTTTCAAGATGTTGTGAACCTGTTTCAAAACTTTATAACTTTTGGAATAATATTTTATATAATTCCAATATACTGTTTCTTTGCCACCAAAGATACGCTTAAAACTATCTATACCATATAGTGGGCTAGTGGGTGTATTTATATTGGAAATACCGCCCAGGTCAAAGATTCTCAGGCCTTTTTCCTTGGCATACTTTATACTTTCCCATATGAGCATCCTATTGGCGCAGCCAATAAAAAATTCCAAGTCTTTCTCTGCTTTCATTCTAACCGACCACGTTATTAGCCATCTAAAGATCTGATCATCATAAATAAACAAAGAACTTGATAAAATTTTTTCACCCAAATATGCTGAGAGTATAACATTGGCCTTTGGTATTTCTTTTGGGTTTTTAAACGATGGTGCGAAGCCTTTTTCTTTTGTAAATGATTTATATGACTCTAAAAAGTAATTCAAGTCAAAATCTCTTTGGATCTTTATACCAGCTTTTTCTCCTCTTCTGATTAGGTATCTACAAGATCTATTTCCCATTTTAGACCAAATTGCATCCAAGTCATTGCTAAGATCTATCACGAGTGTGGGTGCCTCCTTCATTTGGAAACTTTTGATGGGGTACTTTTGTTTTGTAGCAAGAAATTGCAAAACGTGAACCTTTTCCACTTCGTACGGTCTGTCTGCAAACCATACTACCATTTTTTTAAAAAATAGATTTTTATAGCTTATTGAGAACATTTCAAATTATCATAGCCCCTTTCCATAGGCTCTTTTATTCTTAAATCCAAGAAGCTCGAACCATTGGGGTAAAATCTTTTCAGGCAAAAAGTCAAGAATTCTTGCTTTTGATGCAGAAGCATATTTGTGGTATAAGCTTTCATCATCTAACAAAAGCTTCATCGCCTGTGCGAGGACAAGTTCTTTTTGTGTTATTGGTATATTTGAACTCAAGAAGCCTCGGATAAAACTTGGAACGAGTATACCATATGGGGCCAATTGCAGAGTGCTTGTCTTAACTAAAGGATCTGATTCAGGGAAGAGTAGTTCCCTCGGGCCTGAACTGCAGTCCGTTGAAATTACAGGTAGACCTAATGCCATAGCTTCTAACAATACATTTGGAAAGCCCTCGTTCCTGGATGACAAAATAAAAAATTTAGAGCGCTTCACATAAGGAAATGGGTTATCTTTGGGGCCGACAAAGAACACCCGACCTTTTAGACCAAGATCTGATGTTAGTTGCACCAACTTATTGTAAAAAGGGCCACCACCAACAATAACCAGGTTCATGTGTGGATACCTTCCGGCCAGAACGCTAAAGGCCCTAATAAGGCGAGAATGGCATTTATTCAATACCAAGCGGCCGACTGTAACGAGATAATTTTCTGGTGCCGAACTAACGTTATCAAAAACTGATATTGCCGAAGCTTTTCTTATAGCCTCCACATCACATAGGTTAAAAATAATAGATACTTTATCGTTTCTTATATTAAAGAGCTTTTGAAAAGCAAGCGCTGACTCGATGGAATTAAAATTAATAATGTCAGCTCGCTTCAATAAAGTTTTATAAGATATCTTAATAAAGATACGCTTTAAAATAGACTTCTTTTCAAAGAAAAATGGTGCGTAGTTTCTTATACTTATAATACGTTTATACTTTGAGGAAGTTAAAAGTGTTAGAATATTTGCTCTTTCCATAAAACTTATGATAACTTTGATCTTAAGTTTCTTCAGTATTCTAAAAAAAGTTATTGCAGAAACAGGGAAACTTAAAATCTTGAATAAAGTCAGACTATCAGATCTGGTTTTGCCCAGTATTACAATTTTACCATTCCAATGATCTCTTGGGAGATAAAAGCCAGAGATGTCCTTGTCAATTACAATTAGTCTAGTATTGTCAGATAAATTATTCAAATGCTCAAATAGAATACTTGCTATCTTTTGTGCTCCACCTTTTTCTAAACAATTTATGACTATAGCAACGTTTGTGTTCAACTTTTCTTAGGCTCCCATGAGTGAGGTGAGTCACGAAATAGGAAGTCTACTATTCCCAATGTTGAGCCTATACAGCCTGCTATAAAGTACAAGCCAACGGCTGAAATCCTTGAAAAAATCCCTAACTGTTTCACTTTCCTGGCCGAATAGGAGATGATGGGATGTGATATAGAAAACAGGCAAAATGCCACTTGTAGTAAAAACACCATCTTAAAAGTCAAGAATTTTGGACTAAGAAAATAAGAACTGATAAAAATGATAGCAAAAAATAGCCCCAATAACCTTCTTAAAACCTTGTTAACAAAGAGTGAAAAGGAATAAAATCTGTACCTAAAAGGATTAAAAATAGATCTGTTTAACCACATTGCGTTAAAGCTCCCGGATACAATCCTTCTTCTTCGATTAACCTCATGCAAAAAGGTTCTGGATGGCTTCTTTATAAATGCCAGTGCATTTTTTTCATAGACAAATCTGCTCCCTTTCCTTATTATGGTCAACATGCAAAATAAGTCATCTGTACTCTTGGGATCAATAGGCTCAAAATGATCCCTTCTAATTATATATAGCTTACCATCATTACCTGTAGTGCTTCCAATAATGGATTCTTTCTCTTTGATGAAGCTATCGAGGTCAATATATAATATCTGGGCACCTGCTATATGGTCAACTACTTCTCCAATGACTCTTCTGCCAGAAATTCCACCAATATGTGGGTCATGGAAATGGATTATAAGATTTTGAATCGTATCTGGGGCCAAAATAGCATCTGCGTCTGTAAATAGTAATAGCTCTCCGGTTGAAACCTCAACAGCCTTGTTCAGAGCAAATGCCTTGCCCATTTTTTTCCCCAATGAAATGAACTTAGCTGTGGGGAAGGCATTTATTATATTTTCTGGGACGTTTTCTATTTCGTCATCAAAACATACAATTACCTCCAACAGTTCATTGGGGTATGTTAACGATCTGAGACTTTTCAGTTTCTCTGGCAATAGTGATAAATCTCCCCTAATTGGTATGATAATACTTACAGGCCTGGGAGAAATTTGTTTTTCATATAGCGGCGGTTTACCAATTAAAACGGATAAAATCCAGACTAAACATGGGTAAAAAAAGAAAACGGACGATATCCCCAATGCCGAAAAAAGTATTAGAACTAAACTAACTATCTCTAAATTGGAGAGCATTTCCCATGTCCTCGGATTTTACAAATCGTAAGGACAACGCTGAGAGAGCTAAGCTAATCAAAAAAAGCTTATGCTCTACAGCACTTTTGAAGAAGAAATAGATAACGATTGAAAGAAAGGATAGTTTGTAAGAGCCTATGAGAGAAGCGAGTAGATTGTTTCCTTTCTCGATTGCCAAATTCTGAGCAAGAGAAAAGCTCCTATAACAATAGTAGAGTATTAATACGAATGCGCTAAGCCCTACAAGCCCCGTACCAACCAACACGTCCATATATGTATTATGAGCAGGCCTGGGTTCAACCTTAAACCACTTGGCCTCAATGGATGATGCCCAGATATTTGGGAATGTATAGGTCCCTGTACCGAGTAATGGGTGTGATTTGAATGACCTGATACCAACCTTAAGATAAAGGGCTCTTCTTTGCGTTGATGTATCAGCCTGAGTCCCTTTTGTTAAGCTCTTTTGCCGTAATAGGTACTCCTCGGGTAATGATACTGTAACAAAAAAGACGAATAAACCTGTAAATGCTATAAATAAACCAAAATTTCTTATGGTTATTACCTTGCGATTTTGAATAAATATTAGCAAAATAATAATAGAACCAATAATGAAACCACCTCTGGAGAATGAGGTAATAAGGCCTGAAAGAATACATGCAAGAATGCATCCATAGACTATCTTTATAATGAGTCTTTGTGAATATAGTAAAAAATGTGAGATAATTGGAAGGCAGAAGATGCACATTAGAGCCATATTGTTGGCGCCTGAAGTAACGCCCTCGGCCCTGTAACCACCCTCAATAGGTGAAAGGAGGGGTTCAATCTTCAATATGTATGACATGGCACCTATTATAGCTGCAAGTGCAGAAGAAGCACAAATAACCAAAGGTAGTATGCTTTCAAAACTTTTTTTATCCACGCAGATGAGACATATAGCCACAAAAGTATATGCAATAATAAGTGTATTAAAGCCGGAAAAGGCCGAAGCCATATAGGGAGACAGTAAGGAAGAAATAAGATTCACGAGCAAAAAGAGGCCCAAGAATATCCACAACCTTGTCTTTAACTCTTCGGGTAACTTTTTTTCGGAAATAATCTTTCCTATAATGATAAGTAGGAGAACTGCAGTGATGATGTAATCGAGTTTTAAGAATTGGTATTGCTGTGACAAGGTTCTGAATTTGAAAAATGGAATCGTTATTATAACAAGATAAAAGAGGAGCGATATCCTACCTGAGACGCCAGTTAGTAATGCAACTCCTATGGGGATTAACAAGGACAAATAGGGATAAGGCGTCATAAGGAACAAAATACTCAATATCAGTAGAGGCAAGGCGAGCAAAAATGTGGACCTTACCTTTATTGTTGGGCCTGTGCTGGCTCTAAGATTCATGTCGAGTCCTCTATCTGTGCCAGATTTGGCTTCAAAATGCTTTTGTTATTATATTTGGGTAAAGGTAAGTGTCAAGATTTTTCATTGGTCCAATTTCAGTTTGACTTTCACTACATATGGCCCTATATAATCTACGAGGATTTTAGAAGATCTTGAATCAAGTCCCTATGGGTTAGGTTTGATGCGTATTGCCCAAATCGTGTCGGAGAAATTTCCGGTCCCGCCTGTTTACGGAGGTGCCATTCAGGGCATTGTATATGAGTATAGTCTGTTACTAAAAGATAAATTTCACATAACCATTTTTTCAAGGCCCTGTAATGAGCAGAAAGAAGATACATTGAGTTATGAGCCGATCCCGATCTCAGCTTTGGAAAGGTTTTTTACATCCATCTATAGAAATGGTACACTCAGTAAAGTCATTTTAATGAAGGCTGCATTTAAGTATGGGGTTGTGTACTCATACATATATAGATGCGGCTTGAAAATCAGAAATTCCTATGATATTCTACATATCCATAATAATCCACTTTTTGTAAATATTCTATCAAGGGCAGCTAAAAGTTCTGCAATAATTTTGCACATGAATAACCCACATTTTACAAGTGCTAAGTATATGAAATACCTCAGAAGATTATACAAGAAATCAGTAGAGAAATCGGATGTAATAATATGTGCATCTAAATACATCGAGGATGATATAAGGTCAGCATATGAAAATGCAGACGGAAAATGTATTACCATTTACAATGGGATTGATCTGAATGAGTTCTATCTAAGGTCTGAAGAATTGAACAAACAGACCTTACTAAAGTATGGCCTTGATCCCCATAAAAAGCTGATATTGTTTGTTGGTCGTATTGTAAAAGAGAAAGGTGTTCATACCCTTATAGATGCATTGAAAATCATGAAGCAGAGTAATTTTCAAGTTGCCATAGCAGGTGCTTCAAACTTTAAAGCTTCTGTTCCACTTACTCCTTATGAAAGGGGAATATATGAAAAGGCTAAAGAATTGAAAGGCCTTATTCGTTTCTTGGGGCATGTGGATAGAAAAGAAATTGCTTTTCTATTTTCCGCCGCAGACTTATGTGTAATGCCGTCAGAGCCGCATCAGGAGGCCTGTCCTTTGGTCCTGTTGGAAGCAATGGCGTGTTCAAAGTGTGTTGTGGCTTCTAATACTGGACCTTACCCTGAGATCATAAAAAACGGGTATAGTGGGTTGCTGTTTGAGGTAAATAATCCTTTGGCACTTGCATATACTTTAGAATTTGCCCTAAAGGAAGATACTTTAAGGGAATGGATTGGAAGCAATGCAAGAAATGTGGCGGAAGAGAAATTTTCCATAGAAGATATGGCTAAAAAACTTGAAGATGTGTATTTGAATTTAAAAAACCGCACAAAAGTCAAAACAAATTAAGCTTATAATTAGCCCCAAAGCTCGGAATTGATATCATTCTTCCACGAGAGCTTTGCCTCTTACTCTGATATCTTCCTTTCCAATCTCCTTGTCCTGCTATCTTGCTTCACGTGAAATGGGGTTTCGAGGTTAGAAGTAGGCTTTTTGCGACCTTTATACTATCCGCGTATTTAGAAAGGTGTCTTCTTCCGCAGGCAAGATGTCATGCGAAGGTTTCCAAATGGCTTTAAACCCTAATTCCGCCGCTATTGTGTTTAATAAAAATCTGGTTGCACCATATCCTTAACAAAAACGCACAGAAAAATAGCTTCTTGATAACTCATATTTGGGTGAAGGTATAAAACTATAAAATGTGATCTTGCCAAAAGTCTACCTGTTATCTTCTATGCCCTCTTTTTCTCTGGTTCCCACCTGCTTCTTACCTTAAAGAGATAAATAGGTCCCATTTTTGAGTCTAATCTCAGTCCCTTTTTCTTATCTTGGGGCCCACCGGGCATGAGTCTTCATGTGTTGTATTTTGTAATAGGAATTTACAAAAAATCGCCTATAATTTTTTGGGAAGAATCAAAGGTTTTGGAGTATTTTTATGTAAATGGAGTGGAGTTGGTCTTAAAATCGAATGAAGGTGGCAGAGATGAGGGCTGGACAGATCAGTTCTTGCTGGTGGCACGTGTTATTGCTAAGATTTTAAAGGCACATTGAGTCAATTTAATCTTTTTTGGAGGGAAAAGTGGCGCACCTAAAAGAGGAAGCGTTAAAAGAGCTCGTAAAAGGGGCCTACGGCAAGATAGCAAAGGGCCTTAGTGGTTGCTGTTGCACCTGTGGGCCAGACCCAAAACAATTTGCCATGTCCATTGGGTATGGCGAAGAGGAACTAAAGGTGATACCACCCACTGCCAACTTAGGGCTTAGCTGCGGAAATCCCACAGCCATTGCCGATCTTAGGGAAGGTGAGATTGTACTCGACCTTGGCTGTGGTGCAGGCTTTGATTGTTTTTTGGCAGCCACAAAGGTGGGGCCGAAAGGAAGGGTGATTGGAGTAGATATGACCCCTGAAATGCTGGAGAGAGCGAGGGAAAATGCAAGAAATAACTGTTACGACAATGTAGAGTTCAGGTTGGGTGAGATAGAAAACCTCCCCTTAGAAGATAATTCCGTTGATGTGGTAATTAGCAATTGCGTCATAAACTTGTCCACAGACAAATCAAGGGTGTTTAGAGAAGTGCATAGGGTATTGAAAGAAGGCGGTAGGATAGCCATTTCTGATATTGCCCTTTTAAGACCAATTCCCAAAGTTATACGGGAAAGCATTGATGCCTATATAGGCTGTGTGGCAGGAGCCTTACTCGTGGAAAAATATAAAGAAATTGTTGAAGAGGCCGGATTTAACGATGTAAAAATTGAAATAAAAGGCAGTTTGGCCTTTGATTATCAAAACACAAATGATCCTCTAATCAAAGGTATTTTGGATAATTTGGATGACAGCGTTGATTCCATAGTAGATACTGTTGTGAGTGTTTATGTGACAGGGAGAAAGGCAAACGGAAATAATGGATAATATTATGTCATAGGACTTAGTTAATATCTTAAACCTGTTAGAATAATGTTCTTAGATGAGCACCTACAATTTGTTGCTCTTTGTAGAGTCTATGAATTATATCAGAAAAAGATGATAAAAAGGAAAATCGTTGTTTAGTCTCTTGTCTGGTAGATACATGGTTGGAACGGCTAACTGTTGAGGAGGAAGTAAGTATTGAGCCTAATTAGAATAAGGTGAGGCTAACTTACTCAGTTAAAGAATAGTTTGCTAACTGGCTTTGAACCTGACTATAGAGTATAGGAACAGCATGACTTGGATCTTCTCCTGAGGTTAGAAGCTTCGTGTAATTTCTGATGCTTATATCATCGATGCTGAAGGTAACTTTGTTTCAGATAGCTTTTTGGAATATATTGGTGTAGGCAAAAATGCAGATTTTGTTAGATTTCTATTTGTGAGTAGATTTTCAGGGTGTATGTTGATGTTCAGGAAGAATCTTATTGATTTTGCCTTGCCATTTTTGGAAGGCGTTAGCTGCCATGATTGGTGGCTCAAGATAGTGGCATCGAAGAAGGGGATTGTCAAATTCATTGATCGTAAATTAATTTGGTATCGTGTGCATAGCGCTAATACCGTTGGTGCTGTTAAGGCTTCTCTAAAAAACCTCATGGAGTCTTATTTAACAAGAGGGAAAAGTTTTATGGAACAACACTTTGAAATTCTAACCTCGACTTTGAACTTTTTTGGCTCGTATTTAACTGTTGAAGAGAGAAGAATAGTAGAAGATTTGTTAAGGTTTAATTCAAGAAAGGACAAATATATCTCTTTTGATGTTCTTCTTATATTTGCGAAATATTTTTGTTATTTTGCATCAAACAAGAAATTTTATTTAAAGCTTATATATTGGATCTCAGCCTTATTTGAATATAAGACCATAAAAAGAATTTGGTGCCTTTTGCAGTGAAAATTCTTCACCTAATATACGACCACATTAACAACCCCTGGCTTGGGGGAGGGGGTGCGGTTAGGGTATATGAAATTTATAGGAGGTTAAATAATAGGGGATACGAGGTTAATATTGTTTGCGGAAGTTTTCCTGGTGCCCAAGATTATCGAGAGCGTAACATACGATTTAAGTTTGTTGGTTTTAACGGCAACTACATCATTAGCACATTATCTTATGCGTATTTTGCATACAGGTTTCTGCGAAAGAATTGGAAAGCCTTTGATTTTATCATTGAAGATTTCGCACCATGGAACCCTGTATTTTCTCATAGATTTCAAAATATGAAACCGGTAGTTCTTCAATTACACCATATGATGGGTATTAAGATAGTGAGGAAATATTATGTTTTTGGTTTACCATTTTATCTCATTGAGAATCTTTACCCTAAAAGGTTTAGGAACATTGTCTCCGTCTCAGAAGAAACTCTGCGAAAATATGAAGTAGACGGTTATGTGATACCAAATGGCATAAACTTCTTGATAGATGCTAAAGATATTAAGATTGGAGATTATATACTGTACCTCGGAAGGATCGAGTTTTATAATAAGGGTTTGGACCTATTATTAGATGCAAACTTAGGGTTAAAAACAATAATTGTCGGTAAAGGTAAAGACGAAAGGTTGTTGAAAGGATTGAAACGAGAATATCAGTTCCTTGGATTTGTGGATGAAAAGATGAAGAGGAGTCTCATTGAGAATAGTAGATTCCTTGTAATGCCATCTCGTTATGAAGGCCAAGGGATAGTGGCCCTTGAGGCTGCTGCCATGGGAAAGCCAGTTGTGGTTTCAGATATTCCAGAACTGAGATATGTGGTTGAAAACGGCTTTGGGATAAGCTTTAGGTCGAAGAACGTGGATGACCTTAAAGAAAAAATTGAAAATCTTTGGAAAGATGAATCTTTGATTTTAGAAATGGGAAAAAGGGGTGTAGAGTTTGCGAGATCTTACACATGGGATGAAATGGCAGTTAAATACGAACAATACTTGAGAGAGACCAAGCAAAGATGCGCTTGAAGAATTTTTTGAATAATATCTTGATGCCACCTTTATTACCTTTTCATAATCGGTCTTGACCGAATCTTGGTTTAAGAAGAGTAAGCAGTTAGCGCTCGAACACTGAAGCTATAAACTGAAAATCTCGGGCTTTGTTTTCATGATACCTTGTAACACCATGAGTATAAAGTCCTACCTGTAATAAAGGGGTTTACGGTTTTGGCTTTGAGGAGAGTATGAGATTCCGAGAAGAGAGATGGAGATGTTACAAAATTTGCGAAGGGGTTTTATCCTAGTTACAGCTGGTGGTAGCTTTAGTGGACCCATTCATTACTTTGTTGCTGTACATTTCTTGAGGAAAAAGGCTATATAGTAAAGAACCCGGTACACACGTAGGATCAGTGATATTTATGGAGATAAACGCTATGGTTACCACGCCTATAGATGGGTGGGGTGGTGTTTCAAATTTTGGAGAGACAATAAAGCATCTACTAAAGCCTGTGAAAACTGGGGATCATCCAGGTTACAGTCAATTTCCTTTATGAGGACATTGCGATTCTTTAGTTTTTTTCTCAATTCATTTAAAAAGATTTTGTCTTCTTCAGGATTGAATAGTAAGGAATCTTTGGAATCCAGAGAGGATAGGCCTTGGGTAGGAAACAGAAAGACCACAGGAGATATTGCTTTGTTTAATTTTTCTGCATATAACCGCGAGGCTACTTTAAGCTGGTTTTTGGAATACCTGACGTATGATCTCAAGGAATCAACCTTGAGTATTGGTTTTCCCTTAAGATTTTTGATATGGCCTTGTTTTACATTGGTTATATTTAATGCAGCCGGTGCAAGTACAGTAGGCATAGATCTGAAAGATAAATAGTCTAATCTTTCCATTCCAGCTGCCCTCGTTCCGCCAAATAGCTCTTCAATCAAACCAGCTATTGCGATATCAATTATACCGTGAAAACATCCATCTTTTAAGAGTCTTTCCATTGTCCTGTCGCTAATACCTTGAGCATGGAATGAGTATACATGAAAGCCTTTTTCTCTCAGAAGTCTTTGGACATTGTGGGCACATTTCTGTGAGAAACCGAGTTCAGTTATTGCAATAGAAGGGTAGGGTAGGGAACTGAATTCAAATTTTGAAGCTCCACACATTCCACACACTGCCCCTGCAAAGCGATCAAGGACATTTTTTATCATGTGGTTCATTCCTGAAAATTCAATTATTCCTTGAAATATCAATACATCCATTGCATTAAACCACTTGCCGATGTATGAGGGCATGGCAGCTGTTACCAATATGGCCTTTGGGACTCCAAAGGGAAGCTCTTGCATTATTTGTGATGCAAGTGAGGCCATAGTTACTCCACCCATGGCTGCAAAACAGCCTATCTCTTCTTTATTAACAAGAGCTCTTAGCCTATTCTTGGCAGCTTGGGCCATGATCTCATTGATCTTGCTCCTATCCTTTGAATCTCTGAGTGTCTTGGGCTTCACACCTATGGACAGCAAAAGCTCATCTGATGTGATATCTGCAAATTGCTCTTCTACATTTCCCATACTAAGATCAAATACAATGGGTTTGTATCCCCTAATTATTATTTGATCTCTCAGGAAACGGATCTGTTCAGCCTTTGTATCAACGGTACAGAAGATGACAATACTCTTTGACATATTGGTCCCTACCTACCATAGGTTATATTATATGGCATTACAACGATCAATAACATAGGATCCCACCGGCATCTTATAATAATTGCCAACTCGTTCGCATTTTATTTTAAGAGCAAAGATGATATCTTTGTGTGTAAAATCATCTTTTAGGGCTTCATAGTTGCCTGTGCCCTTTGAAATTATCAAATCAACATTTTTTAACAAGTCTTTTGATGGAGGATCGGCTTCTTCGGGCAAAAAGATGCCATTCGATATGATTATATCATCAACGAGTTTGTCTATCGCAAAGTATTCAATGTCATTTAATGTGGCGTCGTCAAAGAAGTAGTCTTTCTTGCAAACAAGATAGATCTTTTTGTTGTTGTTTTTGAGTTCTTCGATTACAAGGGAGTCAAACCCCACCTCGCCAGCATTGTCCAAGATATATAAGATGGATTTTGCCTTCGATATTTTAGTCTTTAAGTCAGCCGATGCCGTTAAAGGAACAGGTGAACCTTGAAGGTATGTTTTAACATCATAAAAATCAAAACTTTTGTCGGGCTTGCCGATGGGTGCCACGTTTGAAAGTGTTGCAACCAAAAGCTTCCTTTCAAGCCTTTCCACCTCGTCCTTGGTTTTTTCTAAGGCTTCTTCAAGCTGTGGTAATAGTTGTTTTGCGATTTCATTACTCTGTGCTTTTATTACCTCAAAATATGGTCTTGAAAGTTCTATGGCCTCTTTTAAGTGCTCTAAAACGATGTTTGCAGCCTTTGCAGGACTGGTATCTTGTGTAAATTTGTCTCCCAGTATCCCGAGAATCTTCCTAAGAAGCTGGAAATTGGTTTTATCATCAGCCTCCAAGCCTGCGGTTAATCTTTCAAAGACCCATTTGACCGTACACAATACGCATTCTGGTTTTGGTTTCATGTGTCTTCCTTTAGCCCCCTGCCACTAAGGGCGCTATGATGATTGTGTCTCCTTCATTTAATCTTAATGTGCTGTATTCGCCCTTGCCTATTACCTTTGTGCCGTTTAGGATAAAAAGGAATGAATCCAATAATCTGTTTTGATCTAAATTCTCATCATTTGTCCCAAGAAGAAAATCCGTGATTTGGGGCATGACCTCTTTTAGAGTCTGGCCTTGCGTGCTAATATAAAACTCAGTGTGGTCAATATCGGATTTTAGGCAAAGTTTATCTGTAATTTTTATTTTTAGTTTCATCCACTTATATGTAAGAGCCTATTAATTTCTGATCCAAGTATACTACCGAGCGAAAGTCGTGTAAGCAGGTCACTTTTCGGCCTTCCTTCTTCGTCAAAACCCATTGCTTGATAGTATTCCTGCAGGAGCTTCTGAAAACTCTTATAATAGGATCCGCTGGAAGGCCCGGCATTTTTTAAAGGTTCAGTGAGAAAACGTTTTGGCAGGATATCTTCATCCTTTGAAAAGCCTTCCCTAATGTTAAAAAGCCTTTCTGTACAGACAATTCTATGCCCCACATCCCAAAGGAAATTTTGATCAGAGTATTCAGGAATGCCCGTCGCCTCTAAATAGAGGTCTGCTATTAGTCTTTGGTCTATGTTTGTGTCGGCGAAATTGCATAGTATCCCCACTTCTTCAATCGCCTTCTTTATCTGATTCCATGCAACTATGTCGCCTTTTCCCTCATTTGCAAGCCTATCAACCTCCCTGGGTTCCTTTAGGCCTGAGATCTCTTGCCTAACATAACCGTACATATGGCTTGCACCAATGTTGGACACGGCATATCCAAGTCCATGGGCCTTGGCAGCCCTTGGTTCGTAACCGGGCAGTTCAAGGCCTTTTACTTGCATTGCATAATATTCTGATCCTCTGCCTATTAGTTCTGATGCCTTTTTGGTGCCCTTTGAAAACAACTCTCCAACACCTTCCCTGAATGCGATCTTGTAAATCATCTTTACCACAAATTCAGGATCTCCCCATCTGGCCTCAAGACCATCCAATTCAGTTTTAGTTACGATTCCTTTCTCATATAATTCCATTACAAAGCCTATTGTGACACCTGTACTGATGGTATCAAGACCTAATTTGTCGCATAAATAATCGGCAAAGATTATTAGGTTGGGATTGTTGTTATAAATCTCTCCACCAAAGGAAAATATGGTCTCATATTCAGGCCCTTCACTTTCTGTTCCACCATAAGGACTTCCTTGTGCCCTGAAGACATTTCCACACCTTGTGGTGCAACCATAACAGCCATAATCTTTTACTTTGAGTTTGTTGAATGCATCTGCTCCTATTTTATCTACACCCGAAAGACATCCCTTTTGGAAATTCTTTACAGGAAATATACCCAATTCATGCATCTGCATGGTCATAAAGGTTGTCCCAAGCTGTTGCAGTCTTATCCTGCGAGGGTGATCCTTAATCGCCTTGCTGTGCTCATGGACCAGTTTTGAAAAGGCTTCTTTGTTATGAATTGGGGGAGGGGTACCTTCCTTTGGGTCAATCACCAAGGCCTTGAGGTTTTTAGCGCCCATCACAGCTCCCACTCCCAACCTGGCTGCAGCCCGTCTTTCGTGGATGATGGCTGAAAAGAGAACACCCTTTTCTCCAGCAGGGCCTATTGTGGCCACAGATATCTTGGAACCATGCCTTTTTTTGAGCCTTTCTTGTGTTTCAAAGGTATCCAGTCCCCAAAGATCCTCTGCCTCCAAGAAAAGCACCTCACGGTTTTTCAAAACCACGTACAAGGGTGTTGTGGCCTTTCCTCTTATTACCACACCATCCAAACCTATAAACCTCATTGCAGCACCAAGTCTTCCACCACAGACAGACCTGGCATAGGTGCCTGTTAAAGGGCTTTTGGCCACCACCATCCACTTGGAAAAACCGGGTGCAGGAGTTCCTGCCAATATGCCCGGGAGAAACACCAACAGATTTTCCGGAGAAAGGGGGTCCAGGTGTGGTGGTATCTCTTTTATGGCGTAGTAAGCACCAAGACCTCTTCCACCCACGAAGAAGAAGGATATGTCCTCTGGCAACTCTTGAAACTCAAAGGCCCTGTTTGTAAGGTCAATCTTTAGGATAAGACGTGTTTGTTTAGGCATGGCAATTCCCACGTTCAATTAATCTTGGTGTTTCATTTGCCCAGAGAATCAAGAAATTTCTGGAAGAATTCGTCCTTTTCCTTCCAGTCTGATCCGTATTTCTTGGTAAAGTACTTGTCCGTCTTTTTCATAGATTCCATCCACCACATTCTTTGAGGTTTACCTTCCAACAGTTCTTCCAAAATCTCAGGAATGTCTGCCATGTACTCTTTAGGAAGAAAACCATTTGCCCCTAATTTGATGGATTCCTTTAAGGCATCTGGGGTTGCCACATGGGCTGTGAGCATGATTGTGGGCATGCCTTTGGCTACAGAGTGCTTTAAAAGCTCAAATCCGTTAACACCTTGTATATCCAGTATTACCACGTCGTATTTGTTTTTTGATATCAGCTCAAGGCCTGAATCAAAGTCCTTTGCCTTTTCCACATGGCACATATTAAGGAGTTCCTCCAAGGTTGTAAGGACATCGGGTTCATCGTCCACTATAAGAATCCTTTTTCCTTCCAATATGGTCATCTTCACCTCCTAAATGGGAGATGGATGGGCCACTCTATCACATATGGCCCACCCTTTTTAGGTTCGCTACCTTTCTCAATCAAGTAAATAGACCGCACCGTTTGTGGCATCCAGCTTTATCCTTTGGCCTGTCCTGATCTTTTGACATGCGGTAAAGGTGTTTACCACAACCGGTAATCCGTATTCTCTTCCTATGATTGCTGTGTGTGAAAGTGTTCCTCCCCTGTCTGCTATTACTCCACCTGCAATGTTGAAGGCAGGTGTCCAGGCAGGATTGGTCCCTGGGCAGACAAGGATTTCGCCAGGTTTCAACTGATCCAGTTCCTCGTAGTTGATGATCACCCTTGCCGGGCCCTCTGCCACTCCAGGAGAACCACAAAGGCCTATTATGTCTGCCTTTATCCCTTCCTTTGGGGTGGGGAGTTCTCCTATGATGATCTTTACACAGATGGGGTCCATGGATGGCAGGAGATCCTTTTCCACTGCCTCTGGAAGACCTTCTGGCCTGTCGGTGTACACAGGCGGTCTCCATTCCCCCTCTTTGATGAAACGCTCTACCCATCCTTCCCATTCAGCCCTTCTCCTCCTTGTGATCCACCTCTGGTCATTGTGACTTGGAATGAGGATGGAGCTTTCTATCTCCCAAGGGTTTAACATGAATACATCTTCTGGTCTGTCAATTGCGCCTGCTTGGGCAAGTCTATTGCCGATGGCTAAATATCCCCTCCTCATGAGGGCCTGACATGTAAGCTCACAGTACAGGTCATGTTCCTCACTGTACACAGATGCAGCCTGGGCAAGCTTTATGAGGGAGCTAAACCATTCTTTGTCTTGTGGAGGGACCCTCTCCAACAAGTTCTTTACTGCTGCTTCCCTCCTTTGGGTTAGTTCCTTTCTCTTTTCGTCCAGGGGATAGTCCTTTCTATCTGCTATTCCACCCACTATATGGTCCTTGATGATCTTCAAAGGTATGCTGGGCTTTTCAAGCCAATAGGGGTCCACAAGATCGTTCATCCTCACCATGCGCCAACCGTATTGATGCAAGAAGCCTTCAAACCTCTCCTTCCATTCCTTTCCTTTGGCAGAATCCAAAAGCTTTGAAAGGACTTCTTCGGGGCTGTATTGTTTGAATATATCCCCAAGACCCATTTCGATGGCCTGTTTACTTAAAAGCCATAACTCCTTGTCAATCTTGTATACTTCATTTTCAAAGCCCCTCATCATGTCCTGGAACTCAGGTGCCTGGTCGTTCATGCCAAAGCGTTTCTTGCACTCCTCTTCCAGTAGGATCCATGCTGAATAAGAGGTTTGCATGCCGAAGAAATGGATCTCCCACATCTTTTGATAGGCCTCATCCAGCTCCCAATTGTGTCTCCAAAAATCCAGGGCAGTAGCCTTTTGGGGATCAAATTCCTTTAGGTGTGCATATACATTGTTTAGGATCCCCTTGTTGCGCTCCCAGATACCCTGAAAGTCTTCCAGATAGGGGACTATGGCCTCTCTAAACCTTACCTCTCTTTCCTTCCTTTCATTGGGGTCTCTCACCACCAAGAAGGCCACATAGAGCCCACCGTTGATATACCGCCACTCCCAGCCATAACAGGTGGGAAGGCTTAGGGCGATGTTTACCCATTTGGTACCCAATCCGCAATGCCTCACCCACATGTATCCATAAAGTGGGGTAACAGGGGGAGAGGAATGGGTGCCATCCAGAAACAGGGAATGGAACATGGGCAAGTCCACTTCAGGTATAAGATCATAACCAGGTGCAGTATCCCAGATGGCATTTTGTGCCTTAGGTTGCTGAGTCTCCCATTTCTTCCACCTTTCCTCCGGCTGAGATGCATATGAGGTGGGTCTATTGAACTTTTGCATAAAAATCCTCCTTTCTAAAACCTGAAGTTGATGTTTTTTAAGGTTTCTTTGGCCTTTGAGAGGTCTATCTCGCTGAAGGTTGTTGTTATGCGTTCGGCCAATTCTTGGGCGGCTGTTTTTGCCTTTTTAGCCACCTTTGCAGGCCTTGTTTGCAACCAAAAAAGACTCTTTGGAAATGTAAGATCCTTGTCTATGGCCCATTCCATATCCTGGTTACAGCCGAGTTTTTCCTCCACAGTTCGTGCAATCCTTGCTATTTCCTTTGCCTCTTCCTCTGCAATGCATGGAGTACTTTGCATCTCAGGTGGTAATTCCACCCAATCAGCACCTTCGGGGGTGTTTAATACACACTTGGACTTTTTCCCAACATGAAACGAGACAATTTCAAAACTATCCTTGTCTATTATTATCCCATCTACGCTTTCGGCTCCGCTTACTACTCCTTCGCCTAATCCCCAGTTTGCCTCGATAATTATCTTGCTGTCATCTCCTGTTACAGGGTCCACTGTGAAGCAGATTCCTGAACATCGAGCATTTACCATCTTTACAATCGCAACCCCAAGTTCATCACTCAAGATAGGTAGATCTTTGTTGACCCTGAAAGCCAATGCCCTTGTGGTAAAAGAACTTGCCCAAACTTTCTTGACTTTTTCTAATACATTTTTCCCTCCTTTTACATTTAGATAAGTCTCGAACATGCCGGGCCTACTTTGTGTTCCGGCAGACCTCACTGATACAGGGACTTCTTTAATTCCAATTTTTTGGGATAAGTTGTTGTAGTAGTCTAAGATGAGCTTTGAAAGATCTTCGGGGATCTGGGTTTCTTCTATCCAAGCTCTAATGTTTTTGCTAACATCTTCAAACACCTTTATGCCAGCGTTTTTAAGATCACCCAAACCCAAGATGTATCTCTCTAACTTCTTTTGAAGTCCTGTCTGCCTTGCAAACTCCTTGTACATACCAAGGCTTAGGGCAAAGCCTGGCGGTACATTCATACCTAATCTCATCATTTCACCGAGGTTGGCGCATTTTTTACCCACGATGTCATTAAATTCCTCCCCCAGCTCTTCAAACCAATAAACAAGCTTTATTTGTGGCATTCCTTGACCTCCCTGTTATATGGTCATTCAATGCATGTATCTTCCCCCGTCTACCACTATGGTTTGACCTGTTATAAATCCTGCCTCCTCAGTACACAGAAAGACCACCAAACCTGCTATATCTTGAGGGGTCCCGATCCTTCTCAAAGGTGTCTTGGAGGTATCATATCGCTCAACGTCTGCTATGGTTCTACTGGCCTCGGTGTCCAGAAAACCAGGAGCAACTGCATTTACGCAGATGTTGAAAGGACCAAGCTCGGCTGCCAGGGCCCTTGTGAGCCCGATAACAGCACCCTTTGAAGCAACATAATGGGGAAATCCGTGTGATCCTGTGAAAAATACCTCAGAGGCGATGTTTATTATTCTACCACTGTTGTTTTCTTTCATATATGGGAAGACAGCACAGGAGGAAAGCCAAGTTCCTTTTACATTTACTGACATTACAAGATCCCATTCCCTTGGAGATATCTCATGAAATTTTTTTCTTTGTAACCCAAAATATACGGCTGCATTATTGACCAAAATGTCAATTTTACGAAATTTATCGTAAACTTTTTTGGCCATATCCTGTGTCTGAGCTGGATCACTCACATCTGTTTCTACCCATATGCACTCTTTTCCTGTGACTTTTATAGAATTTACCGTCTCGAAGAGATTCTGATCTATGTCCTTTGTTGCAATTGCAATATTGCAGCCAGCCTTTGCAAGGCTGATGGATATGGAAGCGCCCAATCCTCTTCCACCACCTGTTACGATTGCAACTTGATTTTCTAATATACTCATTGAGACCTCCGTGATATTTAGGACAAGAAGTCCTTTAACCGCCAGTTTACTTTTTCATTACCAGTCTTTTAAAACAACAATTATGATGCTTGTTGCACCAAATTGTCGAAAAGATATTCAACTTGCACACTGAAAATGTCAATTTAAAATTACTTAGAGACGTATAAATGAATTTTATCCCATGCTAATCAAGACACTTCCAAAAGGGCTTTTGTCTGTTTGTATGTGATACCAGAAAGATACTTGGCCTGGAGGTGACGGGGATTGGGAGAAAATTCTTGTTGAAACTTGTGGGAAACCAGTGTAGAGTGAAAAAGATGTCTGCTATGCTAAATGTATTTAACAATCTCAATCAACTTTATAGTTTTTATCTTGTGGCCAAGCTTGGTAGTTTTTCCAAGGCTGCGGAGAAGCTTTGTGTCACAGAGCCAGCTGTCTCTATTCAGATTGGAAAATTAGAGCAAAGTATCGGTTTTAAGCTTATTGAGCGCGGTGCTAAGCAGATTAGTCTCACAGAGAAAGGTAAAATTGTCTTTCAATATTGTGAGAAAATGGCATCTATAGTTTCTGAATTGAGTCAATATGTGAGGCAAACCTGCAAGTATGATTCTTATGTGTTAAACATAGGCACTACTAAATCTTTAGCAGGGAAGTTGCTTCCGAAGCTGCTTGGAGTCTATTTGAGGTCTTGTTCCAATGTGTCCTTGAATTTGGCTGAATACAGTTCAGAAGAGCTTTTAAAAGGGCTCATAGAGAACAAGTATGACATAGCAATATCCGGGAGAGTACCATATGATCCCAAGATAATAGAGGCTATACATTTCTGCGATGATATTATTTATCCAGTGGCCCATAGCAGTAGCCCCCTTTTGAAGAGGCCAGTGGCTTTAGAGGAACTGAGCAAAGAGCCGCTTATTGTAAGGGAAAAGGGAAGTGCTGCAAGGTATAATACCATGGACCATATGATTCACAAGGGTTTAAAGCCCATGATAGTAATGGAATCAGGAAGTACTGACTTCATAAAGGAATTGATCAGGCAAAAGAGGGGCTATAGTTTCTTGCCATGGTTCTGTATCACAGAGGAGCTATCCAGTGGAGAGTTTGGTATCATTCAAATCCCAGAGTTGGAACTTAGGCTGCCAATAGACATACTGTATCTGAAAGGCCCAGAACTTACAGAGGCTACAAGAAATTTTATCTCTTTCCTGAAATTTATCAAAAGGCCACTCTTGACAGAAATATTCCAGTATCTGGAGCAATTGGGTTAAAGGGCCTTCCTTTTCAGGAAGGCCCGTGGGTTTTAATAATTGGGCATTGGAAGGCCCATATCTTGGGCTATGGTCTTGTAGCAATTATAACTTGAACCCCTGCCGATACCTGGGCCACCTGGTGAGCCGGAAGAGCATATATAAAGGTTTTTAAAGGGTGTTCTATATCCCCTGAGCATCCCCCTAAACCTTCCGTTTTGAACTGCTGAGCAGTCTCCTTCACACCAACCACCCTCTCCCATATCCAGGTGGGTATCTCTTATGTCAGCCGGGGTGGTGAGTCCATGGGCAATTACATTGTCTTTGGTCATGTTGGGTGCATACTGACGCCATTGCTCCAAACACTCTTCAAAGAACTGCTCCCTCAGTTGTTCCCATTCTCTCCTGGAAAAGAGCCTGGCCGGGCAGGTAAATTCTTCCACCAAGACGGAATGCTTTCCTGCTGGCGCCCTTGTGGGGTCCCATATACTGTCAGGTGCAGTGAGGCAGAAGATCTTGGAGGGCATCCCCACCAGCATTATCTCATGCAGATATTTATCCTCCATGAATGCCAGATCTTTGGGTGCCCAATAGGTCCTTGGGGTTCTGTTCACGTCGGGGTTGTCCTTTGAAGCCTTGTAGTTGGGAAGCTCATGGAGGCCCACATCTCCCCAGAATAATTGTCCGCTCCTGTCAAAGGTGTAGGTCCTCACCCTCCTTTTAAGTTCACTGTCAATGTTTTCTTCTCCCACCAGTCTAAAAAAGAGCTGGGGTGATGCATTGTCCGATACCACCAACTGCCTTGCCTCGATCTCCGTTCCATCAGCCAGTTTTACTCCCTTTGCCTTTCCGTTTTCCAAGAGGATCTTTACCACCTCTGAGTTCACATGATATTCCACACCCAGTTTTTTGCCGGCAGATACCAGGGCATCTGTTATGGCCTGGGTGCCTCCCTTTGCTATGGCAGCAGGTTCCCAACCCAATGTGAGATGTATGGTTGCTAGGATGGTTGCTATCCCTGGGACATCACTTGCAAAGCATCCCCAAGAGGTCAAGAATCCCCTTAAGGTAAGAATCCTTAGCTCATCGCTTTCAAAAAAGTAGCGAGCCACCTGTTTAGCTGTCATATACTGGAGTTCTGGAATTAGGCCACTCTTTGGATCCTGAAGGAGCTCTTCCAGAGGATCGGGTGTGCCCCATGGTGTAGGGGGTGAATAACGGTGCCTGTGAAAAGCTGTCCTCCACCTATCCCTGTACTTTTCTGTGAGGTCCAAGTAGGTTTCTGCATCCACGGGTGAAAATCTCTTTATCTGTTCATACGTCTTCTTAACATTCTCCTCATTGAACTTGGTTTCACCTGTCTTTGGATCCACCACGCTAAAGGCTGCATAGGCCACATATGATGTTTCGTCGTCGAATATTATGGCCTCGTTTGTGTCTGGAAATACATATTCCAGGCCTTCTTCTCTTAGATTGAATTCTTTGTAGGCCGGATGTGAATAAAACCTGGTGAAGTGTGCGCAAAAGGTTCCAATAAATCCTGGTGCCGGTCTGTCTTTTTCCATGATTGCACCACCACCCAGGTGGTCCAGTCTCTCAAACACTCCAACCTTCAATCCAGCCTTGGCCAAATAGGGCGCTATAATAGTCCCGTGATGGCCTCCTCCTATTACCACTGCATCATAAGATTTGTCTGCCATGATATTTCACCTCCCAATTTTTAAATAGAGTCTTTTATGATCTGTGCCAGTTTCTGGGCCTTTTCTTCCAGGTTTACACCTTCTATAAACACACATTGTCTCCTCATGTCAGGAGGAGGTTGAAGTTCCACAAGTTCCAGCTTGGAGACCTTCTCCGTTTCCAAGCCCAGATCCTTTGCCGACATCTTCTTCATCGGGATTCTTTTCTTTAACATTGCCAAGATCTTGGAGCGTGAGACATATCTCAACTCTCCCACTTCATTACTCACCGTAACAAGTGAAGGCAGTGGTGTTTTCACCAGCTCTGTGCCGATGGGAACCACCCTTTCTACCAATAGGTGGCTGTCCTGAAGCTCAATTTTAGCTGCCATGCTAACGCAAGGAAGGCCTAAGAGTTCTGCAAGGATTAGTCCTACCTGTCCTGAATCCCAGTCTCCTGCCTGTCTGCCCGTTAATATAAGGTCGTAGCTAGCGATTTTTTCTATTGTCTTCTTGAGGACATAGGCAGTGCCATTGCTATCAATATCTTGAAAGGCAGGATCCTCCACAAGGATCAACTCATCAGCTCCTGCAGCAATGGCCTTTCTGAGGACTGTATCCGACAGTGATGCTCCCACACTAATGACGGTAATAAAGCCCCCTATTGTCTCCTTTAGACGGATTGCAGCTTCAAGGGCGTTTTCATCATAAGGATTTATGACATCAGGGGCATCCACACTCACAATCTTTTTCTGGGTGTCAACACTTACTGCAGAAAAGGGTGCCTCTGGGTCAGGTATTTGCTTTGCACAGACTATCATCTTTAGTTCTTTCATAGCGTCTCCTCCAGTTTTTTGATTAACAGAGGGAGGATTTCTTTGTAGTCTTCGGTGAGACCATAGTCTGCAACCTTAAACATGTTACATCCTGCATCTGTGTTAATGGCAATGATCTTTTTGGATCTTACCATACCAACAAGGTGCTGGATCGCACCTGAGATACCAATTGCAATATATACATTTGGGGCAACCATAGTACCTGTAAGACCCACCTGGCGATCAGAGCTCATCCAACCTTTGTCCACAATGGGTCTGCTACAGCCCACCATGGCCTTTATTCCTTTTTTCTCAAGAACAGCCGCCAGTTGTTCTAACTGTGAGAACTCTTCTTTCTCTGCCAATCCCCTTCCGCCTGAAATAATTACTTCTGCCTTGTCCAGTTCCACTATGTCTCTCTTTTTGGTCTCAAGGACTTGGGTTACTAAATCTTTTGTAATCTTTAAGGTTAGCTCCTTTAACTCCGATACCTGGCCGTCTGCCTGGGCCATTGGATAGGAGTTCTTTCTAAGGGAGACGATCTCCGGGGTTCCTTTACATTTCAAAACTGCCATTGCATTGCCACCATAAATGGGCTTTTTCCGCAAGAGTCTCTTGTCCGACGGATCCACTTTCACCTCAACACAGTCCATGGTCACGGTGCTGTTCAACCTCAGTCCAAGCCTGGGCAAGATATCCCTTGCCACTGGAGAGTGTGTCATCAAAAAGACCTGTGGCCTGAGTTCCTTTATCACCTGTTCCAGGGTGTTGAGCCAGACCTCAGGAACAAAGCCTTCAAGGGCCGGATCCTGTACCTTATAGACCGAGTCCAGTGCAAATCTCCTAAGCTCTTGGCCAGCTTCGGTGGGATCCTTCCCCAACACAATGCTCAGGGCCTTGCCCTCCAATTCCTTAGCCAGTTGTTTTGCAAGGGTTATGAGCTCAAAGGTGGATTTTTCCAATCCTGACTCTTTTACCTCTGCCAAGATCAATACATCTCCCATTAGATACCTCCTTTCCTCTTTAGGCAAATGCTCATGCTATTGCCTCTAATACCAATTCGTTAAGATCCATAACCTTTATCTTTTTGTCATGGCCAAGGCTTTTAATCGCATCTTCCATCATGATAAGACAAAGTGGGCATGCAGTTACCAATACCTCAGCGCCTGTACCAATGGCTTCTTTGGCCCTTATCTCACTCATTCTCTCTGTACCGTTTAGCTCATTCCCTTGCCACATCCTGCCTCCACCACCTCCGCAACAAAGGGAATATTCTTTGTTATGGGGCATTTCACAAAATTTGATCCCTGGTATGGATGTTATTAAAGTACGAGGTTCATCAAAGATCCTACTGTGCCTCCCCAGATAACATGGATCATGATATGTAACCTTTAGGTTCATGCTGTTTTTAAATTGTAATGCCTTATCCTTCAGAAGTTTGTGAAGAAAGATCGAATAATGCCATACATTAAAGGAAGTGCCATGTGTGTACTCTGTCTTAAAAGTGTAGTAACAATGGGGTGAGGATGTTACTATTTTATCTATTTGGTATCTTTCAAAGATTTCCTGGCAAGCATCCATCTTTTCCATGAAAAGACCCACTTCTCCAACCCTTTTTGCAATATCTCCACAGCAAGGTTCCTTATCTCCCAAGAGGCCATAGTCTATGCCGCAGAGCCCCAGAATCCTTGTAAATGAAGAGGCAATACTTCTTGCCCTTGCATCCACCGAGGTGGTACAACCCACAAAGTAACAGAGCTCAAATTCCTTTTTACCTTGGGGTATCAGCTTAGTTTTATGTTGCTCCTCCATCCATCCAAGCTTTTCCCTCTTTGAGGCCATCCAAGGATTTTCGTATTTATAGAGTCGCTCCAAGGTCTGGGCCAGCAGCTCTGGTACAAGTGTGCCTTCTTCAACTGCCTGTTCCCTCTGCCTCAAAACCAACCTAAAGGTGGGGCCGTACACAGGGCATACCTCTAAGCACGCCCCACAGGTGGTACAGTGCCAGAGCCTGAGTAGGGCCTCCTTTTGGCCTGAATCAGAGAGGAGCTTTAATGTCCGGTGGGGCCAACTCTCCTCCCACTGTGACCTCATAAGTGCCTGCACAAAATCCCGAGGGCTATAAGGTTCACCTGCATTTGTGCAGGGACAGATATCCACACACCTTCCGCACCTCATACAGGCATCCATGAACACGAGATCCTGGATTTCTGTGTGGGTTTCTCTGGGAAGCCTTTGAAGATAGATGGATATGGGAGCTCCGATGATGTGGAAGAACTTGCTTAAGGGTATAAATAGCAACAAGCCAAGACTCATGATTGCATGTGCCCACCATAGGTAAGGATATAGCCTAAGGCTAGCCTCTGAATTTAGTGTTTGGGCCAGCATCCAGCCCACAAAAGACCACCTCTCCCATTGTGGATGAGTTTGGGAGATGCGAGCTGCCTCAACAAAAAAGCCCGTTACAACCACAACAAGTATCCAAACAGGCAAAACCAGATCCTCAGGTCTTCTTTCAAGACGGGTCAAACGCTCCACATATCTTCTAAAGATCGCTATTATTATGCCTGTTAGCAACATCAAACCTGCAATCTCTAAAACAAATGAGAATCCGATATAAAAATTGCCTTTGATAAATGGGACTATATGTTCATGTATCGAAAGGAGTGCAGTACCCAACAAAAGCAATAAAAATCCCCAAAAGATGAGAAAATGCATTAGGCCTGAGACGATATTATTTTTAAAGACACGAATACCTAACAGGATGTCCACTAAAGTCTGGATAACTTGCTTAGATTTTAAGGGAATGCGGCATTCGTCTTTATTTGAAAGCCTTTTCCATCTGTAAAAATAAAGAGCAACTATCGCTATTATACAAAGTATTGTAAGGATGGCTACAAGGTAGAAGACACCTTTGTCATCTATGTTCATAAAAGTTTCTCTTTGTGGAAGCATGAGATCTCCTCTCACTCAAGTTAAAAATACAAATTTTTCTTCTATTATCTTTGCCTAAAAGGTTTAGGGTGGGAGGAGTTATTTGTCAATTTAAAAGGTTTTATCTTCCAATAAACACAGTTTATAACTCATTGGATCAGAAAGCTGAGGCAGATTCAGGTTTTTCTGCCCTATGGAAACTCCCCTTATGTGCGGCTGTTGATATTTAGATGTCATCTGGTGTGTTGAGATGGGCCAAATGATAACTTTTTCTTATTATTTCGCTAAGAATAAATAAATTGACAGTGAAATTGAGCTCCTTTGTAATGGATCATGATTTGAAGTGAGGGATAAGCAATTATGCTAAACCAATCTTTAAAAGGAGGTGTGGCATGGATCTTAGGGATTTTATAGAACTGTGTGAAAGGGCAGGGGAGTTAAAAAGGATAAAGGCAGAGGTGGATTGGAATTTGGAATTGTCCCATGTGGCGAAACTGGTGGAAGAAAAACAAGGCCCTGCCCTCCTGTTTGAGAATGTGAAGGGTTACAGTTCTCCTGTGCTCACAGGTGCATTCGCAACCACCAAGAGGCTTGCAATGATCTTGGGTAAAGAACCAGGCCTTTCCATGGTGGAGCTTACCAAGCAATGGGTGGAAGTATCCAGTCAAAAGTTGGTTCCTGCAGTTGAGGTAAAAGAAGGTCCTATATTTGAAAACATAATTGACGGAGATAGGGTAGATGTCTTTAACTTCCCTTCGCCCAAGTTCTACGAGCTGGATGGGAGCAGATACTTTGGTACTGCCGTTTTTATGGTAATTCAGGATCCTGAAACAGGTAGGATCAACCTTGGTACTTACCGCATGGCAGTCTTGGACGAAAAGACAGTGGGTGTGCAGATCCTAAAGGGTAAGACCGCAGACAGGATCTTAAAGAAATACCAAAAGGCAGGCAAAAAGATGCCTGCTTGTGCCATTATCGGAGGAGATCCCCTGCACATAATGGCAGGTGCTGCCACAGTTCCTGGTGCAAAGAGTGGTTATGATGTGGTGAGTACCCTGCGTGGAACTCCGGTTGAACTGGTGAAGGGGGAGCTTTCAGGCCTTCCCATCCCTGCACACGCTGAAATAGTCTTGGAGGGGGAGATAGATCCCGCAAGGCTTAGGGATGAAGGGCCCTTTGGAGAATACACGGGATACTATACAGAAGAGCTCCTAAAGCCCATTCCAAAGCCGGCTCTGGATGTGAAAAGGGTGTATTTTAGGAATAATCCCATATTGTGGGTCACAACTGTGGGAAGGCCTGTGGGTGACCAGCACATGTTGTATTCCTTTGTGAGAAATGCCTCCTTGTGGTCTGAGCTGAACACCATGAAGATACCCGGCATCAAGTCTGTGTATACCCTGCCCGAGGCCTCAGGCCGTTTTTGGGTGGTGATCTCCATACAGCAGATGTACCCGGGCCATGCAGATCAGGTGGCTGCTGCAGTGATAGCCAGCAATACAGGAACCTATGGAATAAAGGGTATCATCCTGGTGGATGATGACATAGATGCAGACGACCTCCCAAGGGTATGGTGGGCACTTGGCACAAGGTATAACCCAAAGAGGGGCACCCAGATCATCAACAGGGGCAGATCAACTCCCCTGGATCCTTCCATTGGGCCAGATGAAAACAAGTTCATCACCTCCCGCATAATCTTGGATGCCACAATACCCTTTGAATGGAAGGAGAAACCCACAGAGGTGAAGCTGTCGGAAGAGGTGGTAAAGAGGGTGAAGGAAAGATGGCATGAATTCGGCCTGGATCTATAAGAAAGGAGGCAAATATGAGCTTTGAAAAGGACCTTGAAATTGCAAAAGAGAAGGCAAGAAAGGTTAAACTGTTTGTGCATGACATCCATGGAGTTTTGACCCCGAATGTGATCTTTTGCGATGTGGAAGGTCAAAGGAGGTATAGTTTTTGGCATATGGATGGTTTTGGAGACCTTTCTTTGACTGCAAACGGAATCAAGATTGCGTATTTGGACACAACTTCCATTGATGAAGAAGGGCTTTTTAGAGCAAAGGAATTAAAGCTTGACAAGTTTTATTACAGGGTCACTGACAAGATCTCAAAACTTGAGCAGTTGAAACAAGAATACAATCTCACAAATGAGGAAGTGGGATGTCTCGGTGCAGAGATAACAGATTTGAAACTAATGAAAACCGTAGGATTTGCAGTTGCAACTTCAGATGCAATTGATGAAGTAAAAACAGTTGCCCACTACATCACAAAAGCTCCAGGTGGAAGGGGCGCCATGAGAGAGGTATGCGAGTTCATATTGAATGCAATAGGTAAATGGGAAGAGTGGGTGGAAAAGGTCACCAAGATGGGCTACAAATAGGAGGTGAAAGATGATTAAGGAAGGAGCAGAGCAAAAGGCAAAGGATATCAAGTTTGTGATTGTGGATATTCATGGCGTTTTAACGGATAACACCCTCTATTATACAGACGACGGGAAAAAATCAGAATGTTTTTCCCTCCACGACAGATTGGGTTTTAAGGCACTCATGGCTTGTGGCATCAAGGTGGCATTTCTAACCAGCAAGATCTCCAGGGCAGATGAACAGATGGGGAAGATATACGGCATACCCCAAGAGTTCTTGTGGGGGAGCTCTGCAAAGATGGCGCTCTTAGATGAAAAGCAAAAGGAGCTGGGTTTTACAGACAATGACTTCTGTTACATCGGAGATGAAATGATAGACCTTGGGATGATGAAAAGGGCCAAGCTATCCGTTGCGCCTTCCGATGCCTCTCCTGAAGCAAGGTCTGTGGCGGATATCATCACAAAGGCAGGGGGTGGAAAAGGGGTTATCAGGGAATTGGCTGAATTTATCCTAAAGGCACAGGGAAAATGGGAGAACTTCATCTCCCAAATAACTTAGGAGGATACATGGCACACAGGTATTTTAAGGACAACAGAGAGTACATTGAGGCGCTTAGGAACACAGGGGATTTGGTGGATGTGTACCAGGAGGTGCACTGGGACTTAGAGTTGGGTGCCATCGTGAGGAGGATATGTGAGAAAAAGGCGCCTGCTGCATACTTTCACAGTATAACGGATTATCCGGGTTTTACTGCCTTGGGCGCTCCCCTTGCAACCTACAGGCGCTTGGCCATGGTTTTGGGTTTGGAACCAGATGCACCCATACCGAAGATTGCAGAGGAATACAAGAAAAGGACTACAGGCAATCCCATAAAACCAAAGATCATTGATAAGAAGGATGCACCCTGTAAAGAGGTGATCCTTTTGGGGGATAAGGCAGACCTCTTTGAGCTCCCTGCTCCCATGGTCCACGACGGAGATGGAGGAAGATATCTATGCACATGGCACTTTGTGGTGGCAAAGGACCTGGACTCGGATTTCACCAACTGGGGCATGTACAGACAGATGGTGTATGATGAGAAGACCATGGTGGGACCTGTGCTCCCATTTTCAGACATGGGGAAGATGTTTTACAACAAATACGTACCCAAAAACCTTCCCATGCCCTTTGCCACGGTCATAAGCCCTGATCCCCTTTCTGCCATTGCAAGTGCAGCCCCCTCTCCCATTGACGAGGCAGATTATGCAGGAATGCTCATGGGAGAGCCTGTGGAACTGGTGAAATGCGAAACCTGTGACCTGTATGTGCCTGCCCACGCAGAGATCATAATAGAAGGGGTGATCCTCCCCAATGTGCAGTTGGATGAGGCACCCTTTGGAGAATATACAGGCTACAGGACCTCACCCAGGGACAAGAGGGCGGTTTACAGGGTCAAGGCCATTACCATGAGAAAGGACCCCATATTGTGCGTATCCAACATGGGTGTACCCACAGATGAAGGGCAGCTGCTAAGGTCCTTTACCTTGGGGCTTGAGATGGAAAGGCTTTTGAGAGAGCAAGGCATTCCCACAACAGGAGTGTTCATGTGGCCTGAGTCTACCCATCATCTGGTGGTGGTGGGTGTAAGGCCCATCTATGCCAACATTGCAACCCAGGTGGGCCAGCTCCTGTTTGGAAGTAAGCTGGGACCATGGTTCCATATGGTGGTGGTGGTAGATGATCAGACGGATATATACGACTACAACGAGGTAATCCATGCCCTTTGCACCAAGTGCCATCCCAAGAGGGGTATAAGGGTAGAAGAGCACGGGGTTGGCACACCCCTCAATCCCTTTGCAAGTCCTGAGGAGAGGATATTTGGCAGGGCACCCAAGGTGATATTTGACTGCATATTCCCACCGGAGTGGCCCAAGTCAGCCTTGCCCATAAAGGTCTCCTTTAACAATGTGTATCCAAAGGAGATCCAGGAAAAGGTGTTGGCAAATTGGCGTAAATACGGGTTTAAGGATTAGGAGGAAGACATGGGTGAGTACGATACATTCATAAACAAGAATTTTGAAGAGCTGATGGAAGATGAGGAGATAACAGGTGTGATCAGGGACCTAACCCCTGGCAAAAAGAAGTACAAAGGGCTTTATGCAAGGTTTCAGGTCTCAAAGGACCCAAACAAATACCCTGAAAGGTTGTGGATAAGGTTAGGTAGAGGCCAACTGGTTGAGAAGCCTTGCTCCATGAGGGTCATAGAATTCATAGACCTTTTTGCTCAAACCTAAATACATTGGGGCTTTTAAGCCCCAAAAATATTTTCGGGGGTGATTATGGTCAGTACCCTGAGGGAGTATATAAGATTCGCAGAGGAGAGGAACTGGATCCTACATGTGAAAGATAGTGTCTCTACGGGAGATCTTCCTGAGCTCATACATGAGCTTTCAAGGAAGGATAAGATCTTACTGTTTCACAGGGTGGATGGTTATGGGTGCAAGGTGATTGCAAACCTTGTGTTTTCGCACAAGGTGCTGGCTGAACTCTTGGGAGATCCGAAACATCCCTATAAGGTCTTTTTAGACAGGCTAAAGGTGATGGGAGAGAAGGTGGTGGAAGCTCCTAAGGAATCCTATGAGTCTTTTGATGTAACGGAAAAAGATATTTCACACATCATACCCATCTTAAAGCACTACCAGGAGGATTGTGGGCCTTATATAACCACAGGGATAGTCTCTTCCATAGATCCTGAAACAGATGTGGTATGTCGTGGGATACACAGACTGGGTTTCAGGGGCAAGAATAAGCTTGGGGTTGCCTTCATGAATCCACCTTTGAGGGATGTGTTCCCAAAGTATGCGAAACAGGGGAAAAAAATGCCTGTGAGCATATCCATTGGTGTGGATCCATTGACCTTTCTTTCCATGGCACTTAAGGCCCCCAATAATGTGGATAAGATCCAAATACTTGCAGGTCTTAGGGATGGAAAGGCAACAGTCATGCCATCTTTTAACTCTTCCATAACAGTACCCTATGGCTCAGAATACCTCCTGGAAGGTTATGTGGATCCACAATTATCAGAACCAGATGGGCCTTTGGGAGAGATTAGCGGATATTATTTGAGTTTTGGAAAGACCCCCACAGTGGTGGTACAAAGGATATCACATCTACCTTCACCCATTTATCATGCACTCCTTCCCACCAGCTTAGAGGGTGATACCTACCTTACCTTTGTGAGCAGGGCACATCTGGGAGATGGGGTGGAAAAACTATTTCCTTTTGTTCTGGATATGAACTTAATCAGGGGGACATTTGGTGCCTCATGTGTGGTGAGAATTAGGCCGGTTGAAAGGGAGTTGATTGGGAACCTAATTTTGTATCTCCTTTCTTTTCCCATGATAAAAAAGGTGTGTGTTGTGGATGAAGATGTGGATATATACGATCTGTATCAGGTGGAGTGGGCTGTTATCACAAGATGCAAAGGAGATGAGGATATTGTTTTGATCCCCAATTTGAAGGGTCAGCCTATAGATCCATTATCTAAGGGGGTTCATGGTATTACAAAAATCGGTATTAACGCAACAGTACAGGGTAAAGACATAGAAAAAACAGCGTGTGTGAGTAAAGGTAACAGGGAAAACATAGAGAAGATACTAAGCTCTTTGGAGGTATAGGATGCCAAAATTGGTCGTTGCCATAACCGGTGCCACTGGAGTTATATATGGAGTAAGGTTATTAGAAACTTTGCGAAGACTTCAAGTGGAAAGTCATCTTATATTATCACAGTCTGCAGTCAAAAATTTGAAAATAGAAACAGACTATACAGAGGAGGAAGTGAAGTCCCTTGCGACAAAGGTGTACGATGTGGACGATGTGGGTGCAGCTCCTGCAAGTGGATCCTTCCCGGTGGATGGTATGGTGGTTATGCCTTGCACCATAAAAACACTATCGGCAATAGCCAATTCCTTCAATTACAATCTTATCGTAAGATCCGCAGATGTGAATTTGAAGGAGAGGAGAAGAGTTGTGTTGGTGGTGAGGGAGACCCCCTTTCACGAAGGCCACCTGGAACTCATGTTAAAGGTTACCAGGATGGGGGGAATCATCATGCCACCCGTACCTGCCTTTTACCACAAGCCCCAGACCATAGATGATATCATAAACCAGACGGTGGGAAAGGTGTTGGATCTTTTTTCATTGGACGCAAAGCTCTTTAACAGGTGGGGGATGCCCAAAGAAGGTAAGACAATGTTTATCAAAGAGCAGTATGTTCAACATAGCTTGGCATCTTGAACAGAAGTTATGACAATTTTTAATGATCTGAATCGTGAAGGTTGCTTATGGTCTCTTCCAAGGAGGGCTTTTTCTTTGACATTAAGAAGTTAATGAATTTCTCTGCCACAGAAGAAAGCTTTAAGTCTTTCAAATAAAGTATATCCACAGGAAAGTCCAAGTGGAGGTTGTTCACATTTAATATAACAAGCTCTTTTTTTTCTATTTCCTTGGAAATTGCAGCCCACGGCAGAAATGAATAGCCTCTGTTTTGTTTTACAAGTTCTTTGATGAGGTCAGTACTTCCAGACTCAATAATAACCTTGGGATTGATCTTACAATCTGACATTTTTGTAATGGTATTAAATCTGATTGCACTATATCTGTCACGCACAATAAGAGGTTCTTCATTCAGGTCAGAGATTTCTAAAACCTTGTTACTAAGTCGGCCTTTGGGAGAAGCAACAGGATAGATGGTAACAGATGTAAATTCTACCTTTTGTAAGAGGTTTTTGGGATATGGGATTCTTCCGGTAATTGCAATTTCGTAATTTCCTTGTACCAACCCATCCACAATATTCATAGAGCTTCCTTCCTCTATTCTGATGGAAACTCCAGGGGAGTGTTTAAAAAATGCACTTAGAAGGGGAGGGAATAAAACACTTGCAAGGTATTTTGTAGTCCCAACTGTCAAAGTTTCCTTGCTATCTCCGGTGATTTTTTTGATTTCAGAATTTAGGTCCGACACAAGCCCATATATCTTTTCTGCATAATCGAAGACGAGCCTGCCAGCCTCTGTAAGGTTAAAACTCTTCTTTACCCTTGTTAACAGTTGGCAACCTAAGCTTTCCTCCAAGCCCCTTATCTGTATGGAGACTGCAGGTTCTGTGACAGACAAGGCCTGGGCCGCCTTTGAAAAGCTCTTAAGGGATACCACCAGATAAAAGGTGTAGAGCTGATTTAGATTAAAATTAACCATCCGGATCCTTTGTGTGAGTACTTTGGACTGTTTTTAGCCTGAGTTGCCGAAACTGTCAATGAGGCGTTGTGGGCATTAATTCTACCTGCGAAGTGGCCACTTACGAAGTGGAAAAAACTTGCCGTAGTCCTGGAAGGTGGGCATGGTAGCTTGGTTTGTCTATAACAGGAAAGGAGAGCCTGTAAATCAAGAGAAGCAAAAAAATTAAGGTTCAAGCTCAGAAATGGAGGGACTGTTAGCAGGGATGAGAGTGGATTTTTGGCATGCTTTATAAGATCTGAATCATAAAAGGGGTAGCAAGGTCTTAGCTATGGGGGTGCAGAATACCTCGTAGGTGAGGGGAAAGGTGATTGTAAAAATTGTTTATAGGATGCTTAAAAATAATAGATTTGACCGTGGATTTCTTGTCTGTTAATGAGGACAAGGTGGTTTTTGGGAGCCTATTTTAAAAGCTCAAACAATTAGCGGAGGAGGGTGGTATGGAATATATGAAGCAACCGTACTGGAATCCATTCTTAGAGACCATGTCCCAAGAAAGATTAAAAAGGCTTCAGTTGGCCAAGTTTAAAAGGATTTTCACATGGGCCTATGAAAAGAGCAAATTCCACAGGGCACTTTATGAAAAGGCAGGGATCAGGCCTGAAGATATAAAGACATTTGAAGACATCAGGCGGGTGCCAAAGGTGGAAAAATCCATGATGCGAGATATACAGAGAAAGGATCCTTTTCCCTACGGTGATGCACTATGTGTGCCCTTGGAAGAGGTCACAGAATTCAGGCAGACAAGTGGCACCACAGGTCAACCGGTTTACCAGCCAGACACATGGCAGGATTGGGAATGGTGGAGTGAGTGTTGGAGCTATGTGCTCTGGGCGCAAGGCTATAGGCCCTCCACAAGGGTTTTTCTGCCCTTCGGTTATAATGTGTTTGTGGCCTTTTGGGCCGGGCATTATGCCGCTGAAAAGATAGGCTGCGAGGTGATACCGGGCGGGGTTTTGGATACAAAGGCCAGGATCCTTAAGATACAGGAGCTCAGGCCCACGGCCATGATGGCAACCCCAAGCTATATACTTACCATGGCGGATACTGCAAGGAAGATGGGTATTGATCCAGCAGGCCTTACCATAGAGAGGATTACCTGCGCAGGAGAGCCAGGTGCAAGCATACCCGGCACCAAAAAGAGGATGGAGGAGGCATGGGGTGCAAAGGTTTTTGATCACTCTGGCGCAACGGAGATCGGAGCATGGTCCTATGAATGCGTGGAGCAACCCGGAGGAGTACATGTGAACGAGGCATTCTTCCTTGTGGAACTGGAGGATCTGGAGACAGGCAAGATAATAGAAGAACCCAATAAAAAAGGAAAGATCGTGATAACCGCCTTGGACAGGATAGCCCAACCCTGCGTTAGGTTCGACTCCAAGGATATGGGCATGTGGGACGAAAAGATGTGTCCGTGCGGTAGGACATTTAGGCTCCTGAAAGGCGGTGTGATAGGAAGGGCAGATGATATCACAAAGGTAAAAGGTGTGCTTTTGGCCCCCTCTGCCATAGAAGAGGTGGTGAGGGCAATGGAAGGACTTGCCGATGAATATGAGGTTATTGTGGATAAGGAAGGAGATACGGATAGGATCAGCTTGAAGGTGGAGTTGCTGCCTGGGATGGAAGGGAAAAAAGAGGAGATCCTCGGAAGGCTCAAGGATGAACTGAGGCTTAAGACCAACTTGGGTTATGTGATCCAGTGTGTGCCCTTTGGAACCCTTCCCAGGTATGAAGGAAAGGCCAAAAGATTTAAGGATCTGAGAAAGCATTAGGAGGCAAAGATGGAACAGAAGATCAAAGAACTCCATGAGATCATCCAAAACTTAAAGGCTCAGGCAGAAGAACTTTCCAAGTTGGGTGGTGATGTGCCTTGCGTGATCAGGAATTCTAAGAGGGTGCTTGCCACTATCAAGATGTTGGAACTTGAGATATCCGACATCGTTGGGCTGTAAAGAGGCTGTCTGGTTGGCTTGTATCCATGCTCCAAGAGGTACATATAGAGGGTCAGCTTTACTCAGGCCTGGGAAAGGGTAGCTTTTTTACCCAGGTGGACTGGGTCAAAAAAGGGGTATACCAAATATGTGGTTTTGAACCCTTCCCCGGCACCCTTAACCTTAGGGTCTCAAAAGAAGACTATGACTTTGTCCAGTCAATAAGGTCACAAGGCTCTTCATTGATCCCTCCTGATCCTAACTTTTGTACAGCAAGGTTGTTAAAGGCAAACATCCAAGGTATTGAATGCGCAATTGTGTTTCCAGAAGAGTCGGTGTGGGCACACAAGGACACATTGGAGATAATGGCGCCTTTGTATATGAGAAAGGCCTTGGGTGTGGAGGAAGGAGACATAATCACTGTAAAGATAAAAAGGAAGGTGGATCCAAAAACAATCATCTTTGACCTGGACGGCACGTTGATTGATTCCATCCAGGTTTTTTATGAACTGGGGGATAGAATAGCTCAAGAACTTGGGTTACCGAGGCCTGATAGGGAAAAAATGAGGCTTTGTATGAACCATGGGAAGGATCCCTGGGAGGCCCTGATACCCGGTGGCGTGCAAGAAAGGGAAAAGCTTTTGGAAAAAGGGCTCATGTTGGATAGAAGCCTTTTTAAGGACACCTATTTGCAAAATTGCCGTTTGTTTCCCTGGGCAAAGGAGCTTTTATGGCGATTGCATGAAAAGGGGCTTAGGCTGGCTATCTTAACGGTGGGGTGGGAGTTGGACTTAATCCAAAGCCTGTTTGAAGATGCCCAAATAAGATTGCATGAGATCATCTCAGTGATACATTCCTGTGCAAAAAAGGCACAAAAAGACCTTGCCTTGGAACAAGGCATATTGGAGATTTCAAAGGCCATGGGCATTAAACCGTGGGATTGTGCATATGTGGCAGATGCTGTGGTAAATATTGAGGTGGGCAAGAGACTAAAGGTATTTACAATCGGCACATTAACAGGAATAGCCACAAGGGAAGAGATGCTTCAGGCATCTGCGGATTTGATCGGAAGCGATGCTAAGGCTGTTTTAGAAGTTATAGGAACAAATTGAATTTTAGGCATGCAGGATCTTGAAGTAAAAGATATAGCTATAAAATACATAAGAGAACACAATACGATGAGTCTTGCCACATGTGCTGATAACATACCTTGGGCAGCTTCTGTGTTTTATGCAAGCTCTGGCTTCCAGTTATATTTCATCTCCAACCCCAGTGTGTGCCTTCATTGTAAAAACATAAGCAAGAATCCAAGAGTTGCCATCACAATAAACGAAGATTATCGTCTCAAAGGTTTTGAAGACTGGAGAAAGATAAAAGGCATACAGATGGATGCCATGGCTTATGTAATAGAAGATAGAGAGGAGCTCAGAAAGGCATTACAAGTTTATATAGCCAAATATCCTTTTACATCACTTTTTCTAAAGAAGGCCTTTGGATTTAAGTATTTTACATTGAAGGAAAGGCTACTGTTGCTTTTTGGATTTGGCAAAAAATTTAGTGCATCAACGGAAAACAGATTTTATAAGGTGGTTCCAAATAGTGTGTGGCTTGTTGATAACTCCAGGAGCTTTGAAAGGAGGATCCAGGTTCCTTTTTGATGGCAAAAATGGGTAATGGGACAATTTCTTGGCATAGGATAAGGGGAGTAATTTTTGACCTGGACGGGACATTAATAAATACCATTGATGTCTATGTGAAGGCATTGAATTTCGGGTTGGAGCTCTATGGGGTAGAAAAGATTACAAAGGGACAACTGGGCAAGTATCTGGATGAATCCATCTCCCTTAATGATATCTTGAGGCATATATCCCCAATATTTGAAGATCCTTCTACGAACGAGAAATGTAAAGAGATTGTCGTGAAGCGATATGTGGAACTTGAGGTGGATGAGGTGTCTTTGATCCAGGGAGCGGATTTGGTATTGCAAAACATAAAGGAGTTAGGTCTTAAAACGGCTGTACTAAGCGCTAGGACATCAATGGGTGAAGCTAAATGGAGGGAACTTAGGCGACTAAGGATAGACAGGTTTGTGGATATTGTGATTACAGCAGCTGAAACAAAAAGAAAACCCGATCCACATGGGGTTTTCAGGTGTTTGGAGGAACTTATGCTTAATAGGGATGAGGTTGTATTCGTGGGTGATGCAAGCGCAGATATACTTGCTGGCAAAAATGCAGGAGTAAGTACTGTGGGGGTCTTAAGCGGGGTCGGGCAAAGAGATGTACTTTCAAAACTTGGGCCTGATTTGCTCGTAGATTCTGTCCTGGAGCTAATGCCATACCTGAAGCTTATAGAAAGATAGAGAGAAGCCCTTACCTAAAATTTGCGGCTATGTATCTTGATTGTTTGGCGTGAAGTTTGCTGGTTGCTTTATGAGGAAACCTTTGTGCCTTGATTCTGATTGAATGGTCATTGGGTCTGTTTCATTGATTCAATTGACCGAAGACAAGGGGGGAGGGTTTAATCTTTGACTTTCAGCTCTGTAGCCTCAAGTTTTGTTCCTTTTTGGGCCTTCTCTTATGAAATAACCCAATGATTTCTGGAAATCAACAATCGCTAAACAAATCCAGAGGGGCATTTGGGAGGGCCATGAAGGCCTAAGGTCACATTTGGGTCTAGCGTGGGTATAAAATCAAAGGTTACCTTACAAGAAGGGAAATAGATGATCTATTCTCTGCTTGCCAATGAAATTTTTTTGTCTTATAAGCCGTAGTGTTTTGATATATCACTTGGCTATTAGTTGGGAGGATGAAAGATGATGAGGTGCTGCATATGCGGAATTTGCACACAAGATGTGGAGGAGGCCCTGGATAATGGTTGGGTGCCCTATTTCTTAGAGGGCACAGAAGAACATGGGCCATGTTGCCCTGATTGCTTTGAAGTGTTACTCTACCTTGACAAGGATGGGGAACCCCGCATTAAGGAAAAGTTTAGGGGAAAGATAGTATACATTGAAGAATATTGCCTCAATGAAAAATTTGAGCAAGAAAGTCCCATTGTCTTTAACTAATCACAAAGAAAAAGACCTCCTTGTGTGGGTTGACCTTGAGATGACAGGGCTTGACCCCCAAGAGCATGTTATCATTGAAATTGCATGCTTAATCACAGATGGTTCACTGAATTTGGTGGCAGAAGGCCCTGAAATAGTGATTCACTATCCGGAAACGATCCTTCAAAAGGCTGACCAATGGAGCTATGAGCAACACTCCAAATCCGGGTTACTTGATCGTTCAAGGCAATCAAAGGTGGATTTAAAGGAAGCTGAAACACAACTACTTGAATTTTTGGGAAAATATATGCAGCCCAGAACCTCTCCCCTTGCCGGCAATTCAGTTTGGCAAGATAGAAGGTTTTTGATAAAGTACATGCCAAGGCTCGAGGCCTTTTTTCACTATAGGATTGTGGATGTTAGTTCTGTGAAAGAACTTGTGAGGAGATGGTATCCTAATTTGCCGGAGTTCAAAAAGAACAAAGCCCATAGTTCTCTGGCCGATATCTACGAATCCATTGCAGAATTAAGATATTACAGGGAAAGGGTTTTTGTCCCTTAACACACTAAAGTAGGGGAAGCTATGGAAATAAAAAACCATATGGATGTTTTAGGGGAATGCTTTTCAATTATGGCATGGCTTCAAATTAAATTGGCCAGACTCGGTAGGCACACATGGGCAGACATGCTGGGTGATTTAATGGATGCCTTGGAGAAGCAGGCCAAGCTTGTTGAAGATGGTAGAGTATCCTTTGAAGATTCAGATTTGCTTGAACTCTCCGAATTCCTGAAATCAGTATCCAAAGATGAGGAAACAATAGGTGATGTCCACTTGGATAAAATTGGGAAATGTGTCAAAAAAATATGCGAGAAAAAAGATATTTGTTTTCAAAAGGTCTTACTGATCCGAAAAGATGACATCAAAAGCAAGGTAAAAGAGATTGCAGATACATTAAAAAAAGAAATTAACCCTGAAAATACAATTTTCTTGGGAGTTCTTAAAGGTTCGATATTCTTTTTTGTTGACCTGCTGAGGGCATTAGAGCTTGATGTAAAATTCGATTTTATCGAGGCAAAAAGCTATGGGAATAGTATGGATTCCAGCAAAGATGTTAGTTTTACCAAGATAACAGACATGGATCTTGTTCATAAGATTGTGGTAGTTGTTGAAGATATTGTTGATACCGGGCACACAATGAAATATGTTCTAAAGAAGCTCTACGAAAGAAATCCTTTAAAGATCCTCACCTGTGTTCTGATAGATAAGTATGAAAGAAGGGAAGTGGATGTTCAAATTGACTATTTTGGGTTTAGAATAGAAAAAGGTTTTGTGGTGGGATATGGACTGGACTTTGCAGACCAGTTTAGATGCTTACCTGACATATATGCACTTGAGAAGGTGAACGGGAGCTAAAGATGATCGTACAGTGTGAAAAATGCCAAAGTAAGTTTAATCTAAGTCCTGATCTTGTGAAGCCAACGGGCACTATCGTTAGGTGCAGTATCTGCAAGAATATATTTGTTGTGCATCCAGAGATAGAGAAGGAAGAACCACAAGTTTTGGAAGAAAAGAAGGAGGAAAGTCTTGATCAACTCTTTGAAGAAATAGGCTACGGCGAAGCTCCTCTGAAAAAAGAAGAGGTTGCCGATAAAGAGGTTACCAAGGAGGAGGTACCAGCAGAGGAAAAGCTCTTTAAGGATCTTTTGGGTGAGGAAAAGGAGGTTGCACAAGAAAAGGGCGCTCTGGAAGAGTCCACCTCAATCTTAGAGGAAGCTCCAAAGGAAGAGGTTTTGGTGCCTAAGAAAAAGAGATCAAGGCTTGTGATATTGTTGATTATCTTAGGTCTTTTATTGATTGGGGGCTTCATAGCAGCCTTTATAGGCCTTTCTGGAAAGGTTGGTATTGATCTGGGCAAGATATCTTCCAGCAAGGCGGGCAAACAAAGCCCAGACGATCCAGGAAATAAGAAACTTTCCTTATTCGATGTGTCTGGAAAGTTTGTAAAGAATCAAAAGTCTGGTAGCCTCTTTGTTGTAAGCGGAACTGTAAAAAACAGATATCCTGGGAACAGAAGCTACATACTTGTGAAGGCCAATTTGTTGGACAGTAAAGGGAATGTGATAAAATCTGAGACTGCGTATGCCGGTAATATTTTTTCTGAGAGTGAGCTTGAAAAGCTAAGTATTGAGGAAATAAATTCAAAAATGAAAAACAAAGATGGAGATAACAATTCCAATGTGAATATAGAACCTAATGGTACGAGGAAGTTTATGGTGGTGTTTAGCGATCTTCCTCAAAACCTTTCGGAATTTACAGTTCAAGCACTTGAATCAAAGCCTGCTGAGGCTTTAAAGAAATAGTCTTGGACTACTCTTAGACTTTCTGGATCATCCACTCCCATTGCTTCAAATTCGTCTTTTGCCACTTTAAGACCTACTTTATAACCCCTTTCATTTGCAAACTCTATAAGATCGGTGATGAAATACTCATGAAAAGTAATACTCTTGCCGTTTAAAATCTTTTGTACCACATGGGGCCTTATTTTTAGCTCGTCAATAAGTTCAAGTAGTGCATGGGTCTTCATTGCATAAATGCCTGCATTGCATATGTTGTGCCTTTTTATCTCAGAAACAGGCCAGTTTTTCCAATACTTCCATTCAACAATTCCTCTGACAGCATCTCCTTCAACCAATATTATCCCAAACTCTTTCTTATCCTTGGGTTGAAAACCCAATACGGAGAGGTCGTATGAAGAAAGTGTAAAGAGTAGATCCTGATAGGTGGTCTTTTTCACAAGGGGTACATCTCCCAAGGTTATAATGATCCTGGATGGATTTATTCGGCAGATGAGATCTTTGGCAGCCAACACTGCCCCACCTGTGCCGTTTAGCTCAGGCTGAAATACAAAGTGGACACCAAGAGGGGCCAAGGCAGACATTACCTCTTCTTTTTTATGATGGACCACCACGGCCTTAGGACCGGGGGGAAGATTCTTTAAAACCTCCAAAATCATGGGATGATCACCCTGGTAGATGGAGGCCTTTGGGATTAGTGGGAGCAAAACCTTGTTCCCCTCATAACCCTTCATCCTACTTCCCCTACCTGCAGCCAATATGATGGAAAGTGTCTCTTCCAAAGGGTCCTCCTAAAAATCGTATTTCATCCATCCAAACTATTGACCAAAGGCCATCAGGATGTTTATAAACCCACAGATAACACCCTTATTTCATAAAAGCAATGAATCGTGAATAAAAGGAGGTAGAAGGTGGCAAAGCACAAGAAGATAGAGAGGAGAAGGGAGATAGAAAGGCGCAGGAGGAGGAGGGAAAAGAGGTTAAAGGAACGGGCAAAGCAGATGAAGCTTAGCCAACAAGGAAAGGCAAGGCCCCAGCAACAGGCATAATTATCGGGGAAACATCTCCTTTGGCCAAGGGAAGGATTTGGGAATGGGGGATTGAATCTTTATCGTCTGTTTTGAAAGGGGGTGCATCAGGCTTATCTCCTTTGCCATAAGCCCAATGCAATGATATGGCCTATGAATTCGACCATATCTTGCATCATTTAATACAGGGTGACCAAGAAAGGAGAGTTGGATCCTGATTTGATGCCTCAGCCCCGTAACCAAATGAATTTCTAACAATGAAAGATCATTATGAACAGACAATACCCTGTAATGTAGTATTGCCTCCCTTGTGCTGCTTTGGTCTGACCTATGTTGAATTATATTCTGACTTAGTGTGTCTTCTCTCTTAGTGGGAATACCCTCTACCACTGCCCAGTATATTTTTCTTACCTTCCTTTCTTTAAAGCACCTTGAAAGCTCCTTTGCTGAAAATTGGGTCTTTGCAAATATTACAACACCAGGCACGGGTCTATCTAATCTATGTACAATGCCAAGATAGTATTCACCCTTTTTTGTTGTACCATATAAATTGTGCCTTGCCCATTCTAAAAGCGAATAATCCTTGGAAGAATCGGGTTGTGTTGGCATGTTAGGCGGCTTATAAACACCTATGATATGTTCATCCTGATATAATATCCTTGGCTCTTCCTTTAAAAACCGCATATGCTCTTAGTTTGTTCCGTGCATGAAACTAATCTGATTCAAATCCAGGTGGCATTTCTTGCCCTGTGGCAAGGCCCTTGGTCTTTAACCCAAGTGTAAACCCAAGTTTCTTTCCTTCTTCCCTATATGAGCCAGAGGCAAGCCTAATTTCACCCATTGGACTAACCTGTATCGCCTTTTGGGGATACACAGGGCAGGACATCTCACACGCACCACATCCATTGCATCTGGATTCTACAACAATGGGCACAAGGACTTTGATACCCGAAATTTCCACCATAGTGATTGCATCATATGGACATGCCTCATCACACACAAGACAACGTTTTTCCCACTCCCAGGCAATGCACCTTTCCTTGGTTATTACTGCAGTTCCCACCTTTGCCCATTGTTTTTCCACAAGGTCCAGTTTCCTTATTGCACCCGTAGGGCATATTTCCCCGCACAGGTTGCAGTCGGGATAGCAGGCTCCTATCCTGGGAACCAATACAGGAGTAAACAAAGACAATACCCCATTTTGAAAACCCAGAGGTTGTAATGTATTACTCGGGCAATTGGCCATGCACAGGCCACATCGCACACAGAGGAGCTCAAATGTTTGTTCAGGTAGCGCACCAGGTGGCCTTATAAGATCATTGGGCATGATGGATCTTATGTAATCCCCACTAAATACACCTTTTTGAGTGGCCACACCTGAGATTGCAAGGCCAAATAGCCCTCCCAACAAGAATTGCCTCCTTTCTTTTGTAAACTCACCTAATGTAGCTGAGCCTATAAGCCCTTCCCCTAAGGTGAGCTTTTCAAATTTGATGGCATGTTGTGGGCAATTTTCTATGCACAATAGACACAAGTGACATTGGTTGGCTTTTATAGCTTTGCGGTCATTTGTCTCAATGGCATTCATTGTACAGATGTACTGGCACTTTCCACAAGAGTTACAAGCTTCTGAAAAGATAAGCCGCAGCCCACCGATTGAAGATATGAATCCCAAGAGCCAACCCGTTGGACATATATGGATACACCAGGTCCTGTGGGATTTTTGCGCCAAAAGAAAGGGAAGCAAGAGGGAAAAAAGGTGTAACCAGGGATTCAGATAGCCCCTTTTGAACCATTTTATTGGACTTAAAAACAGGCCAAAAAGTGCAGAAGAGATACTCACCGGAGATGTAAGGTGTCCTAAGTTAAGGCCCATCACCGCAGCAACTATTATGGCCACGAAGATAACCGAGTTTAGGTGGGGAATCTCAAGGGCTTTTGCTTTGGAAGGAGGGAGTATTCCATGTTTTTTGGCAAAGCCCTTTATCTTTGCAAACAGGTCCAGGGAACTACCCAAAGGACATACATAGTAACAGAAGAATCTCCCCAGGAATAAGGTGGCTATGATTATTAGTACGAAGATAATAAGATGGAAGGTAATGGGCCTTTTTTCAATGAATCCGATTATATGCCATATCGGATCCAGATATATTAGCGAGGGAGATAGGCTTAGATCATGAAATTGTGTATCCAAAGACCAGATAGAAAGGATAAAGAGAGTAAATATCCCCCATTTGGCTGAATTTAGGAGCTTCATACCGCCTTTTCTATTACCTCAACTTTGCTTAGATCTCCCATACCAATACCCATTTCATGGGCTACTTTTATGTGTTTTACCTTGAAGGGTTCAATCTGTTTTCCATACCATTTCACTTTGCTTGTGACATAGGCATCTGCTGCCACCATGTCATTGGATACGACTATTGTGTCCATTATTGCTACCTCTCCAGGCCCAGAAGGTCCGTTTGTGGTAAGCGCCCTTGTCATGTCCACAATTACAAGTTTTGGCTTTAGGAAATTTGCCATATCTGCTATGGCAGTGTGGAGGTCATATTTGTAATGAAAGGAGGATCTGTCGTAAATCAAACCCATTAGGTTTTTCATGGAAAGGCTTACTCCTGCTGATGAGTGATGCTTTGCAACGGGAACAGATATGATAATGTCTGACATGAGTACATCTTTCATGACATCCAAACTGGATAGCACCTTCCCTTGCACCTTTACCTCTTGATAATCCGCCTTGCTCTTTAGGATCTTTAGATCCACAGGAAGTCCTTTTAATGCATGGGCAATGCCTGAGTTCTTGAGGCAGGCATCGGGGTCTGTGAGTGTATTATCCAATACCTTGATGCCCTTTGGCCTTGTGGCGGATAGAAGGTTTACCAAGGCCTTGAGCACCTCTGGGTGTGTGGTGGTGCCCATCTCAGGAGGGTTTCTAAAGCTCATGTTGGGCTTTATGACTACCCTTGAATCTTCAGACACAAATGTCTTTATCCCTCCCAATTCTTTTAAACCTGCCTCCAAGGCCTTGCTAACCTCTCCTTTTACGGCCACCACCTTGGAGCCTTTTTCTGGAAAGCTCCAGCTAAATCTTGGCCCTATGACACAAAAGATGAGCGAGATCAGCTGCCACTTTAAAAACTCCCTCCTGTCCATGTCTTTCCTCCCTTTTTGAGAATGTGGGATCAATGGATACCTTTGATGATCCCAATATGCCTTAATTCCAGGCATATTGCACCTTTTTCCTCCTCCACCTTTCCCTTTATGATATAGGGATAGGGTGTGCAAAACAATATCTGCGAATACCTTTTGTAAACATCGGGGAACACCACCACTTCAAATAGCCCTGTTTCGTCTTCAAATGTGATAAAAACCATTTCCTCTTTGTGGATGGTATGTATGTACTTCTCTGAAATCCACCAGCCTATGATGCTGATCTCTTGACCTATATGAAACTTAAGGTCCTTGGCTTTTATAAAATACGGGTTGGGCTTAGTAAAATAGAGTTTAATGGGATGGACTGAGACAGGAAATCCAAAGGTTTCAATTTCAATTTTTGCTATTTTTGTGAGATTATAGTTTTTGGAGATATTCGGCAAATGGGAAAAATCTTGGAAGATATTAGTTGTTTTTTTTGCTTGGAACCTCAACATACTTTTTAACATCATATCATTCATTGCCATTCCATTTGATATGGAATCAAAGCAACCTGCTCTTATTAACAATCTCAATTGATCCCATGTTATCTCTTTCTTCATCCGTGTTATGAATTCTTCTAATGATTTGAAAAAGCCGTTTCTATTTCTTTCAGTAATGATTTTTTCCATAATTTCTGTTTTTAAATTCCATATCTCCATAAATCCCATTTGGATTTTATCTTTGATACCGCTATAATGTATTTGACTTTTGTTGATATCTGGTTTTAAGATCTCTAATCCAATACGCTTTGCCTCAGATATATAGGCAAATGTAGTGTAGTATCCTCCTCTGTTGGAGATAACTGATGCCATGAATTCAGCCGGATAGTGTGCTTTGAGATAGGCCGATTTATATGCCAGCATAGTGTAACTTGCAGAGTGGGGCTTGCAGAAGCTATAGCCCTCAAAACCCATCATCATATTCCAAACCTCTGTTATTGTGTTTTTGTCCACACCCCTTTGACTTGCTCCCTCAAGAAAGCGTTGGTAAAAATCCTTAAGCTTTTTTTCTTTGTGTTTCTTGCTAACCACTTTTCTAAGTTCGTCTGCCTCTTTGGCATCAAAGCCTGCCAGATACATGGCTGCTTGGCTTAATTGTTCTTGGAATACCATTATGCCAAGGGTCTCCTTCAGGACTGGTTCCATTAAGGGATGGGGATAGTCCCAAGGAGCTCCGTGTAGCCTTTCTATCCATGCCTTTATGCTCTTGTTGGAGGCAGGTCTTATGATGGATGTGACTATCACATTGAGTTTAAATGGGTCTTTTTTTATGTATTCCTGAAAGCTCAATCCATGGCTTACCTGTGTTAGGACCCTACGGGTGGCAGGACTTTCGAAGTAAAATATGCCCATTGTGTTGGCGTTGTAAAAGATTTTGAGGGTCTTGGGATCTGTTAGTGGGTTGAGGGACCTATAAAGTGCCTCAGTCTCTTCTGGTATGGAATAGTTTTGGATGATGGCCTTTAAGGTATCCCTCACCACACCGAGGCTGCGATTCCCCAAGAGATCTATCTTTACCAATCCCGATGCCTCAACCCCATCCTTTTCCCACTGGAGTACCTGGTAACCCTTGGGCGATATCTCCACAGGGCAGTATTTTTTTATGTGATCTGGGACTATTACTACTCCGCCACAATGGGTGGAGAGATGGTAGAAGTGTTCATTAAGCCTTTTGGCGATCTTTAGGATTTCCTCCCACCTGGGCTCTTCTAAGAGGGATTGAAGGCCTTGGATACCCAATGTCTCTATCCTTTGGATGAGTTCTTTTATCTCCTCTTCCGGAAGACCCAGTACCCTTGCCACTGCCCTTATTGCAGCCCTGATTTTAAAGTGATTTTGATTTGCCACCAATGCCACTTTTTCCATTCCATATCTTTCAAACACATATCTCAGGATTCCATCCCTTTCATCCCAAGGAAAGTCTATGTCTATATCAGGTGGGTCTTTTCTTTTGGGGTTCAGAAATCTCTCAAACATAAGCCCATGGGATAAGGGTTCCACCTGGGTAAGTCCCAAGGCATAGGATACGATGGATGCGGCTGCGCTACCCCTTCCACATGTATATCCGGATCTCTTGGCTATGTCTTTCACCAAGAGGAAATAGGGTGCATAGCCCTTTTCATTTATCACAGAAAGTTCATATAAGGCCCTTGCCAAGGGATAGAGTTTTGGATCCCCGTATCTTTCCAGGCAACCTTCAATGGTCTTTTTAAAGAGGATCCAAAAGGCCTCTTCCTGGCTGATGCCCTCCAACTGGGGTAACACAGGTACAAAGTCCCAGTGGGTATTTAGCATGTGGCTGATTTTTTTTGCCGTCTCTATGGCATCTAAAAAAGCTGAAAGCTCACGCAGGACCACAGAAGGGTGTGCCAAGAAATCCTTGGAAGATGCCATTTCAGAGGGAGACACCCTGTCTATCTTTTTGTTCAGGATAATGGCCCTTAAGACCTTGTGGAGGGGATATTCTGATGGATGTAGCATACAGGCCCTTGTGGTGGCTACAGGTGGTATCCTCAGGGCCTTGGCGGTCTTATAGGCATTATGGGGGAAATGGCCTGGGGATACCTCAAAAAATATCCCATCCGATCTCCTTTCCTTTAATGGCATGAGGATGGACAGCTGATCCGAGATGATGATAAGGCCCTTGGATCTTTCCATTAACGCCTGTGCAAGGTCAAATCCTGACATGGTATGGATGGAAGATATGATCCATGAGAGGTTCTCATAACCTTCCTTATCCTTTATGAGTGCCAAGGCCCTTTTCTCATTGTGCCTTAATTCGCTTCCCAAGAGAGGCCTTATATTGTGTTCTTTTGCTGCCTCCAAGAAGGGGAAAAGGCCATATAGTCCGTTTGTGTCCGTTAGGGCTATGGAGTCTAATCCCATTTCCTTTGCTTGTAGCACTATCTCCTCCACGCTTGGGATACCCCAGCCCTTTGAATAGTAAGAGTGCACATGTAGGTGGACAAATTCCATCAAACTCCTCAGGCCCTTGCCTTTAATGCTATGGCATAATCAATGGCCTCTTTCCCAAATCTTTTCCTTATCTCTCGGATGGCTGAATCCAGTGATGGAATGGCATTTGGCTCTTCTTTGTATCTCTGTACAAATAGGGGCATCTGAACAGGAGGCCTTTTGATGCAATGAAACCACAAGGCAAGTTCCCTTACCTTTATCTTCCTTATTAAGGCCTTAAGGAAAACGGGTTCCAGGTCTTTAAACATCCCTTTCAGGGAATTGGCCTTTGTCCAAAAGGATCTTACAACCTCCATATGGTCGCAGTATCTTATCAAAAGGCCACCTTTTTTGGGGAAAAGTCCCAAGGAGTGTATCCTTTCTATGCACTGTTCCAAGAGCACAAAGAGATAGGACCTCAATATCTCATCTCGGTTTTCATCCTTTGGGAGGATTATCCTTTCTTCTACCCTTGGGGTTTTGTGTTGGGGATACACTGGAGATGTATCTATGCCCCTTGCTTGATTGTATATGGCCCAGGCCTTTGATCTAAATAATAGCCTGAGGGATGGGATGTCCAATCTCTGTAGTTCTTCCACACGTTCCATCCCAAGATCCACCTTCAGTAGCTCTTTTTCTTGAAAGGATAGGGAAGGCAAAAGTTCTATGTCCAAAGGAGACACAAAGGCCCTTTCTTCTCCTGGACATACCTCCATGGCTTCCAGGGGAGGGATTATTTGAGATGCCAATCGGGCTATTAGTTTGTTGCTTCCAACCCCTGTGGACCCCAATACGCCCATGTCTCCTTTTATTTCCTTCATGATCTTTTGGGCTGTGTCCTTTGCCTTTCCCCATAACCTCTGTGTGCCTGTGAGGTCTAAATAGAGGTGGCCGGGTTTGGAAAGTTCCCAAACAGGTGTATAGCCTTGGGCTGTAAGATAGAGTCTGTTCAAAGCCCTTTCCACCTTATGGGGATCGGGCCTTAGTATTGTGAGTTTAGGGCAAAGCCTCTTGGCCTTTAATATCCCCATCCCAGGTCTTATCCCTTCCTCCCTTGCCTCTGGAGAGCATGAAAGTATGCTTCCCTCAGGAGGTATACCCACTGCCACAGGCCTATACCTTAGCCTTGGATCAAAAACCCTTTCCAAGGAGATCTGAAAACATGGGATGTGGAGATGTAGGATCTGTCTTTCCAATTGCTCACCTGTAATATCTTATTACACCCACCACCTTGCCCTCTATGCGGAGCTCTCCATCTTCTATTGTGAAAGGGGACATCTCTTTGTTTGCAGGCCTAAGTTCCACCCTATTGCCCACTTTGTAATACCTCTTCAAAGTGGCCTCATTACCTATTAGGGCCACCACGGTGTCTCCGTTTTCAGCAGTGGGTTGCCTCCTTACCACTATAAAGTCTCCGTCCAATATGCCATCTTCCACCATGGAGTTTCCTTTTACCTGGAGCACAAAATACTCTCCCTTGCCCAACATGGAGCCTGGTACCTCTATAATCTCTGTATCCTGTATGGCCTCTATGGGCATGCCTGCAGCCACCCTTCCCACCAAAGGAAGCACTGATAACTTCCCCGGCCTTCCGATGAGCTCTATGGCCCTTTTTAGGTTCTTTTTGGGAGGCCTTTTGATATAGCCCTTTTTCTCCAGGGCATTAATATAGGTGGTTACAGTATTGTAGGATTTGAAACCAAACCCCTTTCGTATCTCCTCAAAAGAAGGGGCCTCTCCGTGTTCCTGCATGTATCTTTCCAGGAATTCCAAAAACTGGGCCTGCTTTTCAGTAAGCCTCATGTGTTTCCCTCCCTTTTGTGGGAGCTATACTGTAAATTTTACTGTAAGTCAAGGGATATTAATCCCATTCCGGGGATACGGCAAGTTTTTCCACTTCATAAGTGGAATCAATTAGGAAAAATGGACTTTGCCGTATCCCTGAATCCCGTCCTCAGGTACCCATTGAATCCTTGGGCCTTTGTGGGTGGAGAGTCCTAACCTTAGGGGATAAGAGTCACGGAGAAAGGGATTAAGTCTTTATTTACCCAGATCAATCCTTGCAAAAATAAGGGGGAGGGATTAAAAGGAGGTATGTGAAAAATAATTCCCAAGGGAGGATGACATGCCCATATATGAATTTAGGTGTGGGGACTGCGCACATGAATTTGAAAGGCTTGTGTTCAGAAAGGATGAGGTGGTTTCGTGCCCCAAGTGTAACGGCCAAAATGTCTCCAAGCTCATGTCCCAGTGTGCATTTAAGACGGATTCTGGTTTTACCCCAGCCTCAGGTTCCTCTGGTTGCTCTTCTTGTACAGCCAGCAGTTGTTCGGGTTGTCATTGAGAAGAGTTTCTTCATGAAAGGGAGGGTGGAAACCATTGACAGCAGTTCCATATAGTTTATGCTGTGAAAAATTTCCGTAAAGGGGATGAGTTATGTCAGCAGCCAAAAAGATGGTGAATTCCTTGGAAAAGTCTTCCTGGATCAGGCAGATGTTCGAAGAAGGTGCCAGGAGAAAGAAGATCTACGGAGCCGAGAATGTGTTTGACTTCTCCCTGGGTAATCCAAACCTTGAGCCACCAGCCAAGTTCAAGGAAAAATTGTGGGAGATGGTCCAAAACCCAAGGCCCATGCAGCATGGATATATGCCCAATGCAGGGCTTCCAAGCACAAGGGAGGCAGTGGCCAACTATTTGAAGGCAGAGTATTCCTTGGAATTTACCATGAACGATATCCTTATGACCTGTGGTGCAGGAGGTGCACTTAATGTGATATTTAAGGCCATTTTGGATCCAGGGGACAAGGTAATCTTTCCCGCCCCCTATTTTGTTGAATATGGCTTTTATGTGGATAATCACGGTGGTGTACCCTCTCCTGTACAAACAGATGGCGAATTCTTGCTGGATCTGAACAAGATTGAAGACGCCATAGATGAAAATACAAAGGCCATTTTGATAAACTCACCCAATAACCCAACGGGTAGAGTCTATCCAGAGGCCCAAATTAAGGCCCTTGGAGATATATTAAGGCAAAAGAGCAAAAGACTTGGTCGGACTATTTATCTCATTTCAGATGAACCGTACAGGAAACTCGTTTATGACAACATAAAGGTCCCCAGTATATTTTCTGCATATGAAAACTCAATAGTTGCAACTTCCTTCTCAAAAGATCTAAGCATACCCGGCGAAAGAATAGGATACATTGCCGTAAATCCCAATATAGATTCAAAAGATGTTTTGGTTGCAACCCTTGTGCTCGCAAACAGGATCCTCGGCTTTGTGAATGCACCTGCCCTAATGCAATGGATTGTACCTGAATTGTTGACAGAATCCGTGGATGTGAATATCTACAAAAGGAAAAGGAATGTGCTTGCAAAGGCATTGTTAGAGTTTGGATATGAACTTAGCATACCAGAAGGCGCCTTTTACCTCTTCCCCAAGTGCCCAATACCCGATGATGTCCAGTTTGTAAGGCTCCTACAAGAAGAGAATATCTTGGTGGTGCCTGGGAGTGGTTTTGGCGGACCTGGTTATTTTAGGATTGCCTATTGTGTGGATGACAGGACCATTGAAGGTTCACTCCCTGGCTTTAAGAAGGTAATTGAGAAGATCAGAAGTTAAGGAGGGCGTAATGTATTCAAAGGTATTGTCCCTCAGATTTCCCAAGGAGATTGTGGAGCAACCCATTGCGGTGAACCTGGTGAGAAAGTTCGACCTTACCTTCAATATCTTGAAGGCCACCATATCACCCAAAAAAGAAGGCCTGATGGTGATTGAGCTAAGGGGCCACCAAAAGAACTTCAAAAGGGGAATAAGGTACTTAAGGAGCCTTGGGATAAAGGTTGAAAGCATTGCCCAGGATATCAAGAGAAATGATCAAAGGTGCATACAATGCGGCAGTTGTACAGCGGTTTGTCCCACAGGAGCGCTTTATGTGAAACGGCCTGAAATGACAGTCCCCTTTGATTCTTCCAAGTGCAGCGGGTGTGAGATGTGTGTAATGGTCTGCCCAGTACATGCCATATCTGTGAGGTTCAACAAGGACTTGATCTCCTAAATTTACCCAAGGGCTTTAGAAAGCCATTGGGTTAGACTCCTTGCCCAGCCCATCTGTAAAGGCATATAATCGGTGAATAACAGGGATTAGGGGTGCATGTGGCTAAGAAAGGTACTGTCCTTGTGGGCTTAAGTGGTGGCATTGATAGTGCTTTTGCCGCTCTTAAGCTAAAGGAGGAAGGCTATGATGTGTGTGGGGTACACTTTGTCCTTCCATCATACAAGGGAGATAGTGAGAAGAAGATCCTTCAAGCAAAAAGGTTGGCTGATAGAATCGGTATATCCATAATAATTCACGATTCCACTACCATATTTCACAAAGAAGTGATCGAGTATTTTATTGATTCTTACAAGGCAGGTCTTACACCAAATCCATGTGTAAGGTGCAATCAAAGGGTTAAATTCAATTTGTTGCTCCAGATTGCAAACAAAAATGGGTTTGATTTTATAGCCACAGGGCACTATGCAAGAATTAGAGCAAAGGATGGTTTCTTTTATTTGCTAAAGGGAAGGGGAAAGAAGAAGGAACAGTCCTATTTCCTTTCTATGCTGGAGCAGGAGATCTTGAAAAGATGCCTGTTTCCACTGGGAGAATATTCGAAGGATGATCTGCTTTTGGAGGCTTCCAAACTTAAATTGATTCCCAATAGCTATCAGGAAAGCCAGGAGGTGTGTTTCTTGGCAGGGAGGGATTACCGTGAGCTGCTCAAAGACCTTATGGCTGATCAGGGAGCTGGGAGAATTAGAGACATAGATGGAAATGTGCTTGGTACCCATAACGGCATATATAACTATACAATCGGACAGAGAAAGGGCATTGGCATAGCAAAGGGACACCCACTTTATGTAAAAGAAATATCAATCAAAGACAACGAAGTGATAGTGGCACCCAAGGAGTTTATACTTGAAAGAGAGGTAAGGCTCCAAGATCCTATCTGGCACCTGCCTGATAAATTGGGCAAAAAGAAACTTTGGCTTGAAGGCCAGATTAGGTACAAGCAAAAGTGCTCAAGGGGTTTTCTTGAGATGAGTTTGGATGGTTTTAGGTTTACATTTGAAGAGCCACAATGGGCAATAACACCTGGCCAGGTGTTTGTTGGGTACAGGTGCGATTTGATGGTAATTTCAGGTTGGATTGCAAGATAATGGAAAAAGGGATCAGGAGATTTAGGATTGCTACACTTGGTTGTAAGGTAAACCAGTATGAATCATTTGCAATAAAGGAATTGTTTTTAGAAAATGGATTTGAAGAAAGTGGGCGCGATTGTGATTTAGTCGTTATAAATACCTGTGCAGTAACTAATTCTGCATGCCACCAATCCCGTCAGCTAATTTCAAAACTTAAGAGGGAAAATCCAAATGCCAAGATCTTTGTGACTGGTTGTTATGTGGATCTCTATCCATCTGAGCTTCAAGGTAGATTTCCATCGGCAATGTTAGTGCCCACAAGGTACAAGTTGGATATCTTTAAGGTGGTAGAAAGAGTGGAGGTAAATGTAGAAAGGCTAAATTCAAGTTGTTTTCCCATCAAACCTCCCACTCCATCAGAAAGGGCAAGGGCATATCTGAAGATTCAAGATGGTTGCGAAGGAAGGTGCACCTATTGTGTTGTCCCATTAGCTCGGGGTAGTTATAAAAGCCTTGAAAAGAACAGGGTACTGGAGCAGGTTACCTATTTGGAAAAAACGGGTTATAGAGAGGTGGTTCTGACGGGCATACACTTGGGAAAGTATGGTGCTGACTTGGGTGATATCACCATAGAGGATATCTTACTTGAGATCTTGAAAAGAAGTTCCAAAGTGAGGTTGAGACTCAGCTCCATAGAACCCACGGAATTGTCAAGGGATCTATTGGAATTGGTTAAAAGCTCGGAAAGGATATGTAAGCATTTCCATATTCCACTTCAAAGTGGAGCAGAGAAGATCTTGTTGGCCATGGGAAGAGAATATACTTCAGATGAGTATGCGGAGTTAATTTGGGATATTCACAAGTTAATCCCTGATGCTGGTATTGGAGCTGATGTTATAGTTGGTTTCCCAGGTGAAGATGAAAAAGACTTTGAAAACACATATCAGCTAATAGAAAGGCTACCTTTATCCTATCTACACGTATTTCCTTTTTCAGTTAGGCCAGGTACTGTTGCCAGTTCATATGTTAATGCCGTTCCCATTAATGTGATTAAGACAAGATTAAATCTGCTTAGATCCTTGGCAGAGGAAAAGAAAAGAACATTTATGGAAAGACAAGTTGGAAATTACATAAAGTTTCTGCCTGAAAAAACGATTGAAGGAACATATATAATGGGACATACCGACAATTATCTGGTGGGAGTAATGAGATCTCCCGATGGTGGTTTGGGTAAATGGGCCTTAGGGAAGGTGAGGGGTGTTGAGGCCAACAAACTTATACTGGACTACATAAAGGCCATAGACTACTGATCCCGCCTGAACTTTCTTATGCCTTCCTTCCAACCCTTGGGTTTCCTACCTTTGGGAGGTTTCTGAGGCTTTGTGGGAGGCGGGGTTTTTAATAAATATGATCCTGGCTTTTCCGGAGGTTCTGGCTTCTTGGGTGGTTTTTTAGGTTTTTCTTCAATGGCTTTTATAGGTGGGCCGGTTATAGCTTCCTTTGGGATAGAATGAACCAAGAATAATTCACCAAGCATCAAAGGTTTGGTTCCCTTTTCAATAAGCCTTTTGCTGTCTATTTCCAATATAATAGGTTCTCCTATCCTCAATCTACCCACTTTTTGAGCAAAGTCTTTGTTGGAGAAAAGAGGGATCATTTTGATTCCTTCTCTTATCCCTTTTTCCAATACCACAGGATGTGCCTTTTGCCTCACAAATGTGTATAGGATCTTGGGCATGTTAGAAATGTCACAGGGTTCAAAGGAAAAATATATCTCCTTTACCCTTATCTTGTTCTCTATGACCTCAATCCCTGCGCCCTTAAGGATTAGTTCATTGATGTCATTATAGGTTATGGGCCTAATCTCCTTTGAAAAACTTCGAATCACTTCCTTTATGGAGAAGAAACCGTTTTCATCTGGAACAAGGCCGAATTCATCAGGTCTTCTACCAAGGACATAATTGAGATGCCTAACCAAGTCATCAATCCTCTTTTCTGTCTTTGACATCCTTTAACTCCTTTGGGAATGATCTTGAGTTCCTCCATATGCCTGGCCTTGTGATAACGAAGTCATATTTAACAGGATCTTCCTCACATATCCCCTTGAACCTTCTTGTGATCTGATAGGCCATTTCAAGGCTTGGAGACTTAAGCTTGGTAAGTTTGTTACTTATTGCAAACTCCCACATGTGAATGTCAAGGGGAACGATCAGTTTGGAGGCAGGGATTTTTTCCCACACACCAGGATCCACCTCATCCTTTCTCACCATCCATCTCAGAAACAGATTCAGCCTTTTTACCGGGCTTTTGCCATCTGGATTGGGTATGGCGCACCAGTTCTTTCTCTTGCACAGGGAAAAAGCCTTTGCAAATTCCGAAAGTGCAGGGATGATGGTTTCATGATAGTCCTTGTAGTGTAAAGAAAAGAAGTTTTCGATATAATCATGATCTTGTATGAGCTCTTTCGTGGTTATCAGAAACTTTGAAAGTGTCTTTCCGTCCATGAATCTATAGGAGAAATCCTTGAAGTCTGTTTCGATCTTCTGGCTGGAAGATTCAATCAAATAGGATTTGGGATCTCCCATCTTGTTAAGCAGGCATCTAATGGCCTTGAGTATGAGATCCACCCTTCCAAAGGCAAGTGTTGAGGCTATTAGCCCAACTATCTCCTTATTTCCTTTGTCCTGGTATAAATATAAAAACTCCAAGGGATCTGGGTGAACAAACTCCCTTTTGTTGTACTTTTTGTAGTAAGATTCCAGTAGTTCTTTGTTAAAACTGAGACTAATCATCCTTGACGGTAATACAACCTCTTGGACAGATCCTTTCCAGCAAATCCAATTTTACTTTTAGATTCTTGGCGTTTTCAGGTGCTACCATAACCCTATCAAGTTCATGGTTGTACTGGAATATATCAGGAAAACCTTCTGTGCAGGTTAGACAAAGATTGCAGCATCGGTACTCTATAGTAATCATAAGAATTTTACCTCTTTTTGTGAGCCATGGTTGAAGTTTTTAGGATTAATCAGTGGCAAGGGGTAAACTGATAACAACTTTTGTTCCTTCGCCTTTTTTGCTTTCCACTACTATTTCATCTCCATTGTGTTCTTCCACTATATTCTTAACCACGCACAAGCCAAGTCCTGTTCCCATTGGTTTTGTGGTGTAAAAGGGATCAAATATCCTTTTTTTCTCTTCCTCTGTGAGTCCACAACCGTTATCTGTGATCTCCACAAATATCTTTTGGCCTTGTACTCCTGTTTTCACAACGATCCTTCCTTCGTCTACCAAAGCCTCTATGGCGTTCTGAAACAAATTTAAGAATGCCTGTCTTAGCCTGTCCTTGTTACCTATAGTCCATAATGGTTCCTGGGATAGGTGAAGGTCAATTTTAGCGTTGGCTTCCATAAGTGTTGGCTCCAGGAATTCTTTTAACTCTTGCAGGATAAGATTTACATTCAGTTTTTGTTTTTCCTGTGTCCTTGGTTTGCGGTATTCTCTCAGGTCTCTTAACAGCCTTTCAAGCCTTGCAACCTCTTTTACTATTATGTCCAACTTTCGTGAGGCATCTTCATCAGTGATGGATCTCTTTAATTGTCTTGCAAAGCCTCCTATGCTTATCAACGGATTTTTTATCTCATGGGCTACTTCGGCAGTTATCTTTCCGATATTTGCCAAATTCTCGCAAGCAAGGAGTCTTGATTCAATTTCCTTTGAGTCGGACAGGTCTCTGATTATGGCCGTGAAGTAATCCCTATCGTTTGACCTTGAAACAAAAAATGAGATCTCAGCAGGGAATGGTTCCCCGTTTTTCCTCACTGCCGTTATCTCATTGTGCATTCCAATCCTTGTGGGGATTCGTGTCTCCAGATACCTTGCAACCGCTCTTTTATGATCTTTGGCACAATTGGGTGACATTATAGTGCTAAGATCTTTACCTATCACATCCTCTCTCTTGTAACCAAATATTTCTTCAGCCTTTTTATTGAAAAATATGATCGTGTGTGCACTATCTATGGTAACGATTGCATCATGTATGCTATCCAGAGCTCCTATCAAAATTTCAAGCAATTGCTGTTCTGTTAAGGAGTCTGGATAGTACATGGAAGGATAATTTCAATTACTTTGGGTTTAAAATCACTTAAATTACCTTAGGCCATTTTTTCAAACATGGCTTTTTCTGCACCACAAACCGGACAATGCCAATCATCGGGTAGGTCTTCGAATCTTGTTCCTGGTGCAATGCCGTTTTCTGGATCACCTTGTTCAGGATCATAAACATACCCGCAAATGCCACATTGATACTTATCCATGGTTTCCTCCCAATTGAAGATTTTGAGCTTAAAATTAGTGGTGTAAACAATAAAAGTCAAGGCCGAGATAGGTAAATCAATGAAACCGAATGCGGTCTTTGGAGTTTCTAATATTGAGAGTTGCTGACATAAGATCGTAAGAAAGGCTTATGGGTTACCCTCTTTCCCGTCAATCATATTTTTGGTCTTTTCATAGGCCAACTGTAAGGCATAACCGCACAAGGTGTGTCCCAGATCCCTGGGCTCAGGTGCATCCTGAAGTTTTTTCCCGATCAACTCCCTTGAGATGTATGGAACATCAGGACAACCACCCCCTGAGACATTAACGATAAGGAGAGTTTCTTTGTCTATTGTGAGTTTCATGTTTGCTGCTTTTACCATAAGGTATCTCCCAAAGTCCTTGATTTGAAATAAATCAACTGGCTTTAGGCCTGTCCAGGAGATGGGTTTTGATTCCAAAGGAGGGATGCGATTCTCTTTTAAAATTTTTTGTATCTTCATCTCATAGATAAGCGGAAACTCTATCGCCAGATCGCATCCCTTCCTGATCTCAGGTGGTGGCCCAACTACTTTTATGTCATATCCTTGTTCTTTTAATAACTTCTCTGCCCGAATTACCTCAGAAGTATTTTCAAATATTAAGATTCCCCTCCCTTTAGCATCTCCGGCCTTGGATTTGTTTTTTCTTTTTCCCTTTGAAAACCAAAACATTTTGTTATTTGCTAATCTTTATCTTGTAACCTATGCCATCTGGGTCCACCGAAATCACATGCCATCCTTGACTCTGAGCAAGGCGGATCACATTCTCTTTGGATGTGTCTGTATCCACCATAACTTCTATTTCACCACTTCCATATCTTTTTATGGCATCCAAGGTCATCATAACAGGTTGAGGACATGAAAGACCTCTTGCGTCAACTGTATATCCCATCACAAACCTCCTATTGCTGTTTTTGTCTCATGGTAAGGCCTACAAAGATACAGAAGGCAAGGCCCACTATCACACCTGCTATGCCATAAGGGCCGATGCCCTTTGGAGAGCTAGCCAGGCCAAAATTGTGGGCAAAGGCAGCTCCCACAATCATGCCCCACACAAATACGGCCGCATCACCATCTCCTTCACCTGCCAAGAAGAGCTGTCTACCCGGGCAGCCACCCGCAAGGCAGAATGCAAGGCCTGCCAAGAGCATGCCCAAAAAATTCCAAAGGTGCATGTTGTGTGCAATGGGTTGATCCTTAAACCCAGGAGAAAACTGACCCAATATGAGGTTGGTTACAAAAGCAAGTATTACCAGGGCTATAACCCCACTCAAGAGGTGGATCTGCCTAAATAAGATCAAGTCCCTGATTGCACCCATGGTGCAGAATCTTGTCCTCTGGGCCAGAAAACCCACCAACAGGCCTACCCCAAGGGAGATCAAAAGGGGTGCATGCTGTGCGCCTGGGCCTTGGAGAGAATAAAACAATATCCCTGACTTGGGTTTACCCTGTTCCTGGGGAAATATTAGGAGGAAGGCTAAGAAGGCCATCATGGTGAGCGGCATCAACCATCCCACAGAGGAATAAGTGCCTTGAGTTCTTCCAAGGGAATAGCCTGACTTTAGGAAAAATGTTCCAATCCATATCCCTGCAGCAAGGCCCAGTATGCCCAGGATGGCGTTTCCATCCCCGCCTGCCAGCCTCAACAAGGCCCTCCAAGGGCAGCCAAGGAATACAAGGGCTCCTATCATGGCAAATACACCCAAGAAAAACCTCACTATGGGTGCTGAGCCAGCCCTGGGCCTGAATTCCTTGAAGATGAGAGCAGCTATAAGGGAGCCCAGCACAAAGCCGATGATCTCAGGCCTCATGTATTGAACCACCTCTGCCCTGTGAAGTCCCAGGGCACCTGCGATATCCCTTTCCATGCAGGCGACGCAAATGCCCATGTTTTTAGGGTTACCCAGTTTTTGTAAGATAGGGGCAAGGATTCCGATTATTGCACCCACTGTGATTATGCCCTTTTTACTTGCAAAAAACCCTGTACCCAGTGCCATTTATCTCCTCCTTCTCTTTGTGATTCTTGATCCACAAGACCATAGCCACGAAAAAACTACGTCTTCCTTGAACCACCCATGTTCCATGTAAGAAGTAGATGGAAGGAGAAGTCAAACTGGGAAATATGATGGGAAAGGCAAGCCTCCATAGGCAATGCCTATGGCTCAAAACTCCTTTTTGCTTTCACAAAGTGGAGCTGATTTTACGCTACCTAAATCCTATAATGCATGGTGCCTGTGTCACAGGAAGGATGAAAGGTTATTTTAGAGGAGCTTTTGGCATAGAGTTTCAAACTTTAAAACCGACTAAGGTCTCCGTTAGGCATTCAGACTCCTTTTGCCAGATCCACAAATAGAAACTTGGAGCATAGATAATGACGTTACTTGAGATGATCCTATGCCTTTACGCAGATGGAACAGTATTTATCCCTAACTTTAAAAACAGCCTAAGCACCGCAGCATTTTTTATATTTCTTGCCGCTTCCACAAGGGCAAGGGTCATTTCTACCCACCTTTTTTTCTTTCCTTTTTATGGGCTCCAGGGAAGGGGTATCACCGCCATGGCTTAGATTCATTGCCCTCATCTTTGGCCTTGGCTGTGGCTTTTTTTCTTGTATTTGGAGCCTAAAGATGGTCTTTACAATGTCATCCTTGATGTTTTGCATCATATCTTGAAACAACATAAAGCCTTCTTTCTTGTACTCCCTCAAAGGATCTTGTTGGGCATAGCCACGTAGACCAATTCCCTCTCTTAATTGTTCCATATCCTCAAGGTGTTGAATCCAATAGTGATCTATCACCTGAAGCATTATATACTGAACAAGCTTATAAAACCTCTCCTCACCCACAAGTTTTGCCTTTTGCCGTGTCTTTGTAAGAACATCTGAAATTATTTTTTCTTGAATCTCTTGAACTGAAAGACCGTTCAATTCATTCTCTGAAATAGCTTTTGCACCTATTATCAAAGATGGACCCACCATCCTGTTATATTCTGCCAGCAATTCCTTTATTGTCCCTTCTTCAGGTGTAGAATCTGTGGAAATGTGAGCTTCCAAAAGACTATGAATTTTTTCCTTTATCATCTCTTCTAAGACAGCATCAATACCTTCTTCCAGAAGTACCTGCCTTCGCAAGGAATAAATGACTTCTCTGTGTTTGTTCATCACATCGTCATATTCCAAAAGCCTTTTTCGTATTTCAAAGTTATGTGCTTCCACCTTTTTTTGGGCATTTTCTATGGCCTTGCTTATGAGAGGATGATATATGGGCTCACCTTCCTTCATGCCCAGTTTACTCATGATCCCAGAGAGCTTCTCCGATCCGAATATCCTCAACAGATCATCCTCCAGTGAGAGATAGAACTTACTGCTGCCTGGATCTCCTTGCCTGCCGGATCTTCCCCTGAGCTGATTGTCTATCCTCCTACTTTCATGCCTTTCTGTACCTATCACATGGAGTCCACCCAGTTCTTTTACCCCTTCTCCCAGCACAATATCCGTACCTCTGCCTGCCATGTTGGTGGATATGGTAACCGTTTTGAGCTGACCTGCCTTTGCTATTATCTCTGCTTCCTTTTCGTGGTGTTTTGCATTCAACACAGAATGAGGGATACCTTGCCTTTTCAGCATCTTGCTCAAGATTTCAGATTTTTCTATGGACACAGTGCCCACCAAAACAGGTTGGCCCTTCTCATAGCAATCCTTTATCTCTTCCACCACTGCCTTGTACTTTTCCCTTTCTGTTCGAAAGATCACATCGGGGTGATCCACACGTATCATCTTCTTGTGGGTGGGAATGACCACCACCTCCAGGTTATATATGTTTTTGAATTCCGCTGCCTCTGTGTCTGCTGTGCCGGTCATGCCCGCAAGCTTTTGATACATCCTGAAGAAATTCTGAAAGGTAATGGTGGCAAGGGTTTGGTTTTCCTCTTCCACCTTCACCCCTTCCTTTGCCTCCACTGCCTGGTGAAGCCCATCGCTCCACCTTCTGCCAGGCATAAGCCTTCCTGTGAACTCATCCACAATAATCACCCTGCCGTCCTTTACCACATAGTGCACATCCTTCTCGAAAAGCCAGTAGGCCTTTATCATCTGCTGGGCTGCATGTAGGAGCTCTGAAGTCCTCACATACCTTTCTTGAAGTTCCTTGATTTTTTCCTGCTTTTCTTCTTCGGCCAGGCCTTGGGTTTCAGAAATAACTTTGATCTCATAGTCCAAATCAGGCAATACAAAATCACCGAGATTGCCACTTGAAAGAAGTTTGATGCCTTTTTCCGTTAATTCTACTACATTCCCTCTTTCATCTATGGTGCAGTAAAGTATCTGATCCAGTTCAGGTAACAACTTTTGTGCACTATAAAGTGCTTCCAGCCTTTCGATTTCCTTTTTTAACCATTGATTATCTGCCAATAACTGTAAAAATACCGGATGCTTTGGATCTCCCCTTTTAATCTGCACAAGCTTGACCAATAAATCTTCTTCAACATCTTTTCCGTTCAATCTTGATTTAACATCTCTTATAAGCTCGTTGATAATGGTCTTTTGCTTTTTCTGGAGTTGTATAATTAGCGGTTTGACCTCTAAATATTGCTGATTGTCCGATGATTCCACAGGTCCACTTATAATGAGAGGTGTCCGTGCTTCGTCTATAAGTATGCTGTCAACTTCATCAACAATTGCATAATAAAATTCTCTCTGGACTAAGTCGTCCTTGGAGTACTTCATATTGTCTCTTAGATAGTCGAATCCGAATTCGTTATTGGTTCCATATGTGATGTCACAGCTATAGGCCTCTCTTCTTTCTGTATCACTGAGCCCGTGTACGATAATTCCAACAGACATTCCCAGAAATTTGTATATGGGACCCATCCACTCTGCATCCCTTTTGGCCAAATAATCGTTCACTGTCACCAGATGAACACCTTTCCCCAAAAGGGCATTTAGGTAAAGGGGAAGGGTGGCTACCAAGGTTTTCCCTTCACCCGTCTTCATCTCCGCTATCTTGCCCTGGTGTAATACAATGCCTCCCATCAACTGCACATCAAAGTGTCTCATGCCAAGGGTACGCCTTGAGGCCTCCCTTACCACGGCAAATGCTTCATATAGGAGCTCATCAAGGGGTTCGCCTTTGCCTAATCTTTCCTTAAACTCCACGGTCTTTTGGCCCAGCTCTTCATCGGAAAGTCTTTCTATCTGGGGTTCAAGGCTGTTTATGCGTTCCACCATTGGCCTAAGCTTCGCCAATTCTCTGTCGTTCTTGGTGCCAAACACCTTTTTTAGGATGTTACCTATCAACTCCATCTCCTTTTGATGCCAATCTATTGAATTTCAATTGTTTTCTATAATAGCAGAAAGACTTGAGAAATTAAGTCCCAATTGCGGTGAAAGGCAACAGGGGTTCCCCACATGGGCACTCCAAGCCTTCTAAGCCAAAGGTTTGAGTATGGTTAAAAGAAAGCTACAGGACTTACTTTGTCCCCAGCAGTAAGTTTATAGAACCTCCCAGATAGGGTTTGGGGTTCACGTGTGCACCTTTGTAAATGACCTCATAGTGGAGGTGTGGTCCTGTGCTGTTTCCTGTGGTACCCACCAGGCCTATCCTTTCCCCCTTTTTCACAGGAGCATTCTGAGCCACCAGTACCTTGCTTAGGTGGGCATACTTGGTAACAAAGCCATTTTTGTGGTCTATCTCCACGAATCTGCCAAAATCAGGGTGGTAACCTATTGTCTTGACCACTCCATCTGCCGGGGCCTTAACCGGAGATCCATAAGGAGCTCTTATATCGACTCCCTTGTGGAAGTCTTTGTGTTCGGAAAAGGGTGATTCACGCCATCCAAAAGGAGATGAGATCTGTCCTTGAACAGGCCAAGCAGAAGGGATGGACACAACCCTTATGTTTTGGGATTCCAAGTACTTCTTAAATTCCTTCTTTGAGGCCTCCAACCTGCTCACTTTTTGTTCCATCTCCGTGAGGGAGGCATTGATCCTTTTTAGAAGCTCTTCTTTATTTATTTCAAGGAGCTTATCCACATCCAGCGGTGAGCTGTCAGAACCGCCTATGCCAAGCATTGAATCGTTCGTCTGGACCTTTTTGCCCTTCATCATGTCAAGGGCAAGCTCTTCCACCTCTGTGATCTTTTTGATGTTCTCCGTTATCTCTTGGAGTTTCATGGCAAGGGAGAGGAGTTGTTCCTTCTGTTGGGCGCTTTCTTCCAGTTTCACCATTTGTGCCGTTTGCTCTGCCTTTGCCACCTTCTTTTTCAGTTTCAGGTAGTTTTTTACAAAGACAGAGGTGGATATGAATGTCATGATGCCAATGATCAAGAGTATCAAGGTGATCCTATGGGAAAGTCTCATGTGCTTAACCATCTCTTTGCCTTCTGCCAAAAGGATGATATGAAGCCCTTTCATTTGGTCCCTCCTTTCTTGAGGCTTTCTGGTTTTGTTATGGGACTGGCCCTGGCCTAAGACCTAAATCTTCAGATGTAATTGGAGCCCCTATAGATCCTCTTGAGATCCTGTTGGCCAGCCTTACTGTTGCCTAAATCCCGAGACCAAATCTTTCACGGAAGCGGGTTGGCAGGTTCATATTAAATTTGGGGAGGAATGTCAAACTTTTTTTTAAGGGCTTGGGTCAATTCTTCCCGGGATATCTGTCCTTCCCTTAGCACCTTTAATCGGTTTTCCGAGACATCCAACACAGTTGAAGGGATACCAGCGCAAGGTATTTCCCAATCTAAGATCAGATCCACCTTGTTTCCCATCAGGGCCTTCACTTCCTGGGCAGTTATAAGGCCCTTTTGCCCTGAAAGATTACAGCTAGTTCCTGTTATGGCCCCCAAGGACCTGGCCAAGGACAAGGCCACTGGATGGGGGCTTAACCTGAGCCCCACCTTTTTGGTGCCGCAATGTATCAAAGGACTTATACCCTTGCTTGCCTTTAGCACAAGGGTCAAAGGACCTGGCCAAAATCTCTCCATAAGAAAGGCGGCCTGGGGTGTCACCTCCTCTGTTAGCTCCACTACCTTCTCCCTGCTACCTATCAGAAGCAAAATAGGTTTTGTGCCTTCCCTTGCCTTTATCTCAAAGATCCTCTTTACAGCGGCCTCATTAAAGGGGTCTGCCCCCAACCCGTAAAAGGATTCCGTTGGAAAGGCAATCACCCCACCATTTCTTAGGACCAAAATGGCCTCTTCAATTTGCCTTTTGAAACTATAATAGGCCAGACCTTTGGGCTGCATCTGCCTTCATCCGTTCCCTAAAGGCCTTGATGGCCTCCCTTGTTTCTGGATACTTTAATGCCAGTATCTCTGCTGCAAAGATGGCTGCGTTTCTTGCGCCCCCGGCTCCTATGGCCATTGTGGCAACGGGCACACCCGGAGGCATCTGCACAGTGCTTAAGAGGGCATCAAGGCCTTTCAAGGGTGAGGAGTCTATGGGTACACCTATAACAGGGATGGTGGTATTGGCAGCCAAGGCACCTGCCAGGTGGGCTGCCCAACCGGCTCCTGCAATGAGAACCTCTATACCCCTATCTTGCGCTGTCTTGGCATATTGGGAGACCAACTCAGGAAGTCTATGGGCTGAAAGTATCTTTACCTCGTAGTCTATCCCCAATTCCTCCAATACCCTAAGGCATTGTTCCATCACAGGGCTGTCAGATTCACTGCCCATCAAAACACCCACCTTAGGCATTCTTATTCTCCTTTTTTGCCTTTTTTGCTCCTACCAATGGATACACAACCATCCCTGCCAGCCATGCAATGTCTTCAGCGGATAAAAGCTCTTTTATGGTGCTGTCAAAGAGTATGGAACCGTCAGGAGGAAACTCCTCGTCTCCCTTCCAGATGATGAGCATAACAGGGATGTGGGGAAGGGCCTCCACAATCACCGAGGCATCGCCCTTATCTGCCTCCACTGCGCCGAACATGGCCTTGGCTAGCAAAATTAGATCCCCTGGATCATTCCCAAATGTCCTTACAAGGGGCTCTTTTGCCCTCCTCACAAAGGCATCCATGTAAAACCTTCCATCGGGTATCTCCTGGAAGCTCAACCACTGTCCCTCTGGCATGATCTGTTTGAGTCCGTTCAGGTAGTGGAGTATCAAGATCTGCTGTTGCAAGGGAAGTTCTTCCCCTTTTTCCTTGTCCAATATCCTGATCTCAGGCCACCAAACCAGGACAGGCCTGTTCAAAAATCTTATTTGGATACCCACACCTTCGCCTTCTTGAATAAATTCACCCTTGCTTTGGTCTGCCAGCCTTTTAGGATTCTTCTTCAAAAGCTCTTCAGCTCCCAGTGCCACTGCCTGTTTGTAATCATCTATCCTCGGCATAATTCCCTCTCTTTTTCCTTTTAGACCTGATTTTTTCTACTATAATGTGTGGAAGGTTTCAAACACAAGGCCAAAGAGGGCAGGGGATGAAAAACCCCTTTGAAGTCTTAAAAAATCTGAATATCTCCAAAAGACTCCAAGGCCACCCAGAAGAAGTGGACGAGCAATCCTTGTTGTTTTTGGAAGAGATGAAGGATGTGGTTCCCCTTAAGGATTCGGGGAAGAGGCTTTATCTTGGTCCCATAGACAGGGCCTTGTTACCCCCAAAGGACCCAAACTTAGCTTGCTTGGAACACTTAGACAGGCTTGTGAAGGGCTACGAGCCCATGGACATAGTTTACCGTGACGATTATGTGGAGGCACAGGTGCCTGTTGTGGGAAAGGATGTGATGAGCAAGCTGAGGGAGGGGAAATTCTCTTACCAGGCCTATTTGGATCTACACGGCCTTTCCAAAGAAGAGGCGGAAAAGGAGCTTTTAAACTTTATCACCAGGTCCTATTCCTTGGGTAAGAGGTGTGTCTTAGTCATCCACGGCAAGGGATACAATTCCAAGGGTAAAGGGCCCATTCTAAAGGAAATGGTGCCCAAGTGGCTCCAGAGATCACCTGTAAGGAAGTTAGTGCTTGCCTTTTGCAGTGCCAGGCCGTATGACGGAGGTACTGGTGCATTATATGTGTTGCTAAGACGCTGGAGAAGGAAGGGGAAGGATGATCTTAGGCATCATAGGCGAGCCAGGTAGCGGCAAGAAGACACTGGTTAGACTCCTGGTGGGAGAGCTGTCCAAGACAAAGCCCGATGAGCCTTTGGAGGTGGTGGTAGATGTGCCTGACCAAAGGATTGATCTCATCACAAAGGCCACAAAGGCCACCAAGAAGACCTTGTACAAGCTGAAATTTTTGTTGCCCAGCCTTTCCTCGGAAAAAATCAACATGCAATTAAACCAGCTGAGGAATTGCGATGGATTCTTGGTGGTGCTAAACAACTTTCTTCCCTCTGTCGCTGAAGATGCTGCAATAAAGACTCTAAAAGAGATCCAGGGTGATGTGATCCTCGCAGACCTCCTTGTGGCAGAAAAGAGGTTGGAAGGCCTTGGTATGGACAAAAAGAAAGGAAAACCCATAAATCCCAAGGAACTGGAGCTGTTGAACAAGGCAAAGGCTTCCCTGGAGAAGGGCTTGTTCCTGAGGGAGATCCCTGAGCTCAAAGACCCTGTGGAGCTAAGGGGCTTTAGATTCTTGACCCAGAGGCCTTTTCTTGTGGTGTTCAACAATGCCCAAGACCAAAAAATACCAGGGCTCGGAGGGTTGAAGCTGGCTTCAGATGCCATAGGCCTGCCTTTGGCCTTGGAAACAGAACTTTTGTCCCTTGCTGAGGAGGAAAAAAGGGAGTTCATGGAGCTCTATGGCATGGAAGGCTCTTTTAGGGATGAGATCTTGAAGAAGAGCTTTGCACTGTTGGGCCTCAAGACCTTTTTCACGTACGTTTCCAATGAGGTCAGGGCATGGGCTGTGCCTAAGTCTGCCTCATGTATTGATTGTGCTGGTGTGATACATTCTGATATAAGGAAGGGCTTCATAAGGGCAGAGGTGGTCTCCTATGAAGATCTGGTGAGATTAGGGGATATTCAGGCCTGCAAAAAGGCAGGGGTTATGAGATTGGAAGGCAAGGATTATGTGGTCAAGGACGGAGATGTGATAACATTTAGATTCAACGTGTGAGGTGGGAGGATGACTGAAATAAATGTGGCAATAGTTGGAGCTTGTGGTTATGGAGGCTGTGGGTCTGTGGAGATACTGGCCTTTCATCCATACGCAAAGATAGTGGCATTGGTGGATCAAGAGGGCGTGGGCAAGCCTTATAGTTCAATATACCCTCACCTAAAGGGATTCTGCGACATGGTTATTCTACCACCTGAGTTCGATTCAATAAAAGAGAGGGTGGATGTGGTGTTTTTTGCAACTCCCGATGGAGTTGGGCAGACCTATGCGGCTTACTGGATAAAGAAAGGTGCCCGAGTCATTGACTTTAGCGGCGATTTTAGATTTCAAGCCTTGGATCAGTACAAGGAGTATGCCAAGAGGATCGGAAAACCAGAGGTTCATAGCGCTCCAGAACTTTTGAAGGATGCTGTTTATGGCCTTGCGGAGCTACACAGAGAAGAGATAATGAAGGCGAAGGTGGTTGGTAACCCTGGTTGTTTTGCCGTGAGCTGCATATTGGGGCTGGCACCTGCATTGGCCTCCAACCTTATCCATTTGGATAGGATAATATTGGATGCAAAGACGGGTGTATCAGGCGCAGGGAAGAGACCTAATCCCACATTTCACTATCCCCATAGGTACGACAACATGAATGCCTATAGGATAGCCATGCACCAACATGTGCTGGAGATTGAAAGCGAATACTCTTTGCTCGCAAGGCAAGAGATAAGGGTCACCTTCACTCCCCATGTGATTCCACTTACCAGAGGCATACTGAGCACCATTTACGGAAGCCTCAAAGATAGACCTGGTGCAGAGGAAGTGGTGGCATTATATAAGGAATTTTACAAAGGCTGTGCCTTTGTGAGGATTGCCGGGCCTGAAGAGGCTCAGCAGAGCTCCTATGTGAGGGGTACAAACTTTTGTAATCTTTGGCTGAATGTGGATCAAAGGACCAATACCCTTATAGTGGTAAGCCACATAGACAACCTGATGAAAGGCCAAGCAGGTAATGCAGTTCAAAACATGAATGTAATGTTTGGCCTCTCTGAGAGTACAGGGCTTATGAGGCCAAGCCAATATCCCTAATAATTCCCATGTGGATCATACCGGGATGGGAATCATCTGAGGGAACCTATCTCACTGGATCTTTTCTGTGAATTCAATGCCCAAGGGAACCGGAATCTTGGTATCATGGCTACGGCTATCTATTCCACTTCGTAAGTGGCCACATCGTAAGTGAAATTATTACCCTTAGGCAGGTTATTTCACTTCGTAAGCTGAATTGAAAAATGGACTCTAGGGTATCCCTGAATTTTGTTTCACAGAGCTTGACAATTTCTCGGGTTATGGGCAATATGGCTCATCCTTGCTCCAAAGAATGGGGCCATCTTAGTCCGAAAGGAGAATGGAATGAGGGTATATGAAACGCTTTATCTTTTAAGACCGGATCTTTCTGAAGAGGAATACGCAAAGGTCTTGGAGAAGTTTAAGGGCCTGATCCAAAGGCAGAATGGGGTCCTCATCAAAGAGGATCTTTGGGGAAAGAGGGATCTTGCCTATCCTGTGCAAAAGTTTATGCAAGGCTACTACGTGCTTCTACACTATGCTGGTGAACCAGGGATAAGCTTTGAACTGGAAAGGGAAATGAGGTTGGACGAGAGGGTTATGAAGTACCATACCATAAAGCTTCAAGACAGGTATATCCCGGGTGAGGCTGAGGAAAAGGCACAGGAGCCTGAGCAGAAAGAAGAACCCGAAACAACCCCAAGTGAGGAGGAATAGATGGAAGAACTAAAGATAAAAAGGCCATATGCCAGAAGGAAGTTTTGTAGGTTCTGTGCAGATAAGTCCCTTGTGATTGACTACAAAAGGCCAGAGATCCTAAGGCAGTTTACAACAGAGAGGGGCAAGATCATGCCCAGGAGGATTACAGGAACCTGTGCAAAACACCAAAGGCAACTTGCAAATCAAGTGAAGATCGCAAGGATCATGGCCTTAATGCCCTTTACCACAGCAGTACTGAAATAACAGCGCACACAAAGGGGCCTTGAATGTTTTATGGCATCAAGGCCCTAATTTTTTTGTTGCCTCAAAAACTGTGTTATAGTTTGGCCGAGCTTTAGAGAAATACCAGGAAGTTTTGCCAATTCCTCTGGGGAGGAATCCCTTATGGCCTCCACAGAGCCAAAGTGGCTCAAGAGCAGTTGTATCCTTTTTGGGCCAAGGTGGGGAATATGGGCCAGGGAAGATTCTCTTATCTCTTTTAGGGCCCTTTTCCTGTGGAGTTGGATTGCCCTCCTGTGTGCTTCGTCCCTTATGGACATAAGGAAGTGAAGGACAGGGTGGGATGGGGAAAACCTCACAGGGTCTTTTCTACCTAAGATGTAAATTTTGTCTTCTTCCTTCTCCCAATTTGGGTCCGTTCCTCCCTTGGCTATAGAGGCAAGCTCAGGAGGATCTGGCAGATTCAGATCCTGTATAAGGGCTGCCACGGCATTTAGATGCCCTTTCCCTCCATCCAACAGCAGAAGATCCGGTAGATCACCATGCCCAATCCGCCTTAAGACCACCTCTCTCATCATGGAATAGTCGTCAATCCCTTTGACCTCTTTTATGATAAAGGACCTGTAGTTGCTTTTGCTCGGCCTTCCATCCACAAAACACACTACTGCTCCCACTGCCTGACTCCCAAATAGGTTGGAGATATCCACACATTCGATCCTCTTGGGATAGCGCCTCAGGTGCAGATGTTTTTGTAATTCCAACAACACCTGTTCTTTTTTGTTTTCCCATTCCTCCATGAGTCTCTTGGCATTATTCATGGCCATCTTAACCAACCTTTTTTCAGAGCTATCCCTTGCCTCTTTGAGGGAGATGGGTTTCCGGCAGATATGCCTAAGCCATTCCTCAATCTCTTGCACCTCGGAGATCTTTGTAGGCAGTACAATCTTGCCGGGGGCCAAGGGACCCAAGTTTGGATAGTATTGTTTCACAAAGGCCTCCAATCCTTCTTCCAGTGTGGAACTGCCTGTAAGCCTATGGGAGGTGACATTTTGAAGGAGCCCTCCCCTCAATCCCATGACCACCACATGTGTATGACCTTCACCAAGGGAAATGCCCAGCACATCCTTGTCCTCCAAACCAGAGCTGGTAACAGACTGGGGTTCAACTACCCTTTGAATTGCCTTTATGCGGTCTCGAAGTAAGGCGGCCTTTTCAAATTCCAGTGCCTCAGAGGCCTTGTGCATCTCCTGCCTTAGCTCCTCCAGGAGCCCCTTTACCTTCCCTTGCAAGAATGCCACCACCTGCCTCAATAGGGCATTATAGGTTTGAGCATCCACCAAACCCTCCTGACAAGGCCCCAAGCATCTTTTCATCTGGAAGTTTACACAGGGTCTGGACCTTGGTTTGAGTGGGCCCTTACACTTTCTAATGGGAAACACCTTGTGGATCACCCTCAAGGCCTCTCGCATTGCATTGGCAGAGGAATATGGCCCGAAATACAAGGCCTGGTCATTCTTCATCCTTCTCACCACGCCAATGGTAGGGTAGGGCTCTTTGGGGTCTATCCTCAAAAGTGGGTATTGCTTGTCATCCCTCAGCACGATGTTGAACTTTGGCATGTATTTTTTGATAAGATTCCGCTCCAGTATGAATGCCTCGTTTTCATTGTTGGTGACAACTATGTCCAGGCCTTGGGCGGATCTGAGGAGTAGCCTGATCCTGTGGGAGAGCTCTTGTGTCCTTATAAGATAGGAAAGCACCCTTTTTCTGATATCCTTTGCCTTTCCCACATACAGGACGTGCTCTGCTTTGTCTTTAAAGAGATACACCCCAGGGGAGGTGGGCAAAGATTCTTCAAGGATCTTAAGATCTAAGGGATATTCTGGCAACCTCGAGTACCTGGATGGGATCTGGCTGGGGGACGAGGATTCGAACCTCGGTTAACGGGGCCAGAACCCGTCGTCCTGCCGCTGAACGATCCCCCAGCACAGGGTGAAATTTGCCACAAACAACTATTTTGTCAAGAGAAAATAAAACCCCCGGTAAAAGTAGGGGCGATTCATGAATCGCCCCTACCGAACTTGGCCTCCTGGTGCGGGGTGCTTGAAAGCCAATCGTGTAAAAGATCAAGTATCACATAAAAAAATCCCTACAACTCATTGGTTCTACTCGAATAACTGGAAATCTGAGGGTGCAACAATATATTCTGCAATTAGCCAAAAGCCCTCAAAAACTTACACGACCGCTTCCTCCAATGCCTAAAACCAATTCTGTTATTCCACTTCCACCTTAACAGCTTTTTTCTGCGGTGCCTCTGCCCTCTTTTCCAGCTCTTCGATCCTTTCGTCTATCAAGGACCTTATTGCCTTTAGAAACTCCACCTTGGATTTATAAAGGTGTCTTCTAAACTGGCTCTTTGGCCCAAGGCCTTTCCTAAGGCAGCCGAAGAACTGGCCCACAGGGCATTCAAATTGCTCTTTTTCCATGTTATCCTGTTCCAATCTCTCCTTTTCCATCTCCTTCACCTCCCAAAAAGACCTCCAGATAACCATCCCTCAACCTTGCCTTTACCACATCACAATTGGCAAGGGCAGATCTGGGTAAAGGGATGTTTCTCTTAAATACACCCAATTTTATCACCAATTCGTCTCCAACTCTATACACCTCCACCTCATCCTTCTTTGCAAAGGGAAACAGCATGCGCACCACAATATAACCGTTTTCCTTGAAGAATTCATATGGCCTTCCTACATAGAATATGTCCACAGGGTCCCTTGGACCGTAAATGTCTTCTCCTAACCTCTCCAGTGAGCTCCTACCTAATATCTCCTGTGAAAAGAGGTCAACGGGGAATATGGGGATAGGATCGAAATATTCCCTTGCCTTGTTAGAATAGTGGGCATGTATCTCCTTCCAACTCTCAAAATAACTATCCTGCACTTGGGAAGGCAGGATTCTATTTAGCACAATGGCATCCACATTGATCTTATACAGGTTTAGATACATAAATGCCCTTAAGGTTTCTTTCAGAACGATCTTTTCAGGGTTTGTAACAAGCCTTACGCTGGTTGTTTTTGGATCGGTGAGTACTTCTTCTGTACCTTGAAGTTTATTGAATACCTCCTGGATATTCTGAAAATATGCCTCTTCTGGGATGGGTATATCGCTAACCCTCTTAACAATCGGCCTTACAAACCTTGCGATGTTCCTTTCAAGTGCAAAGATTTTTTTTATGTACCATTCAAGCACAGTGGGTATACTTATAAACCTGATTGCTTCGCCTGTGGGTGCACAGTCAAGGATAATAACATCAAAGACCTCAGTCTTTACATACCTGTTTATGTAGAGTAATGCGCTTACCTCTTCCATACCAGGTAAGATGGCAAGCTCTTCCGCAAGTACATCGTCAAAGCCTGTTGTGTTTAGAAGTAAAGACAGATAAGAATGGACTTCTTTCCAGTTTCTTCTAAGTTCTTGATGCACATCCAGCTCTTGAATCCAGAGATTATCTTCTATTTTAACGGGCTTTCCTTTGCTTAGGTCCATAAGACCTTTCTCCAGATCAAATATGTCAGAGAGGTTGTGTGCAATGTCAAGGGACATGATGAGGGTCTTGTATCCTTTATGGGCTGACTTGAGCCCTGTTGCAGCTGCAACACTCGTCTTACCAACCCCTCCCTTACCTATAAACATGAGTATTCGCATACCATTTCCCTCACACTTTAAGCATTTAAATGTTGTGTGTATGTCTCTTACATCTTTTCATCCACAAGTTTCTTTTCTATCCTGCCTTTCTCAAGGAGTTGAAGATGCTATTCCCAATCCAGTTTGAAATTGGAGAGATAGAGCCTTAGTTTTTCTTCTGCTTTAGGATCCAAATGAGGACAATCTGAGATGTCTTTCACTCCTTCCAATAACTGTATAGCAAACACCATACATGTGGGAAGGCCACAATCCTTACAATTAGTCTTGGGGAGTCTTTTTAAGACCTCCAAAGGCTGAGGTCTTGGCTGACCTTGAAAGCTTGGAGTTATCTGGTCTTTATTTTCCCAGGCCTGGTTTATTTCGTTTTTTAACCATTCGAGGATCTTTTGAGCTTCTGTTTCATCCTTTAGGGCGTTGATGGCGATCTTATCTTCGTGGACAGTGATCAGTTTCCCATGCACCTTAAAAGTCACAGCAGGAGGGTCCTTGAAGTATTCAAACCCTCCCAGGACAGCATTTAGGTAAGGGAGCACAGGGCCTATGTTTTGATCCAGATAGGCTATACAATGAATGGACTGAAAGTTTGGGTTACATTCAGGCCTGAATATGGACATTTTGTAAGACCTGAGTAGCATGGCCTTTGCCTCCTTCCTCAATCACCCTTTGGGTTTCACATTCTCCTGTATGAATTTTACTATATCCTTTGTGGATGTGCCAGGGCCAAATATCTCTTTTATGCCAGAGGCCTTGAGTGCAGGTATGTCCTCCTCTGGGATAATGCCTCCTCCTATTACCAAAATGTCTGTGATACCCCTTTCTTTTAAAAGCTCCATGACCTTTGGGAAATGATAATCGTGTGCCCCTGAAAGGATGCTAAGGCCTATTACATCCACATCCTCTTGGATGGCAGCCTCCACAATCTGTTGAGGGGTCTGCCTTATACCCGTGTAGATTACCTCCATGCCGGCCTCCATGAGTGCTGTGGCAACCACCTTGATGCCCCTGTCGTGTCCATCCAAACCTGGTTTTGCAGCCAAGACCCTGATCTTCCTTGTCTCTTCCATTGCTACCTCCCAATAGTGACAGCGGGTTGGTATTCTCCGAATACAGACCTTAGCACATCACATATCTCACCCAAGGTGGCATATGCCTTTACCGCTTCAAATATGAAAGGCATCAGGTTTTCCTTTCCTTCTGCTGCCTTTCCCAGGCGATCCAACGCCGACTTCACCCGGCTGTTATCCCGTTCCTTTTTAAGTTCCCTTAGTCTCTGGATCTGGACCTCCCTTACCTTTGGGTCCACCCTTAGGATCTTGCTCTTGATGGTCTCTTCCACTTTAAATCTGTTTACACCCACCACAACCCTTTGGCCTTCTTCGATCTCCTTTTGGTATCTGTAGGCGCTGTCTTGGATCTCCCTTTGGATGAAGCCTTTCTCAATGGCCTTAACAGCCCCGCCCATCTCATCTATCTTCTTGATGTACTCCTCTGCCCTCTGGACTATCTGGTTGGTGAGAGATTCTATGTAGTAGGAGCCTCCCAAGGGGTCCACTGTGTCGGATACATTTGTCTCATATGCAATAAGTTGCTGTGTCCTCAAGGCGATCTGAACCGCCTCTTCAGAGGGCAGACAGAGGGCCTCGTCCATGGAATTGGTGTGAAGAGATTGTGTACCACCCAAGACCGCAGCAAGTGCCTGGAATGCCACTCTTATGATGTTATTCTGGGGCTGCTGGGCCGTAAGCGTGCAGCCTGCTGTTTGGGTGTGAAATCTCACCATCATGGATCTGGGATTCTTTGCGCCGAACCTTTCTTTCATGATCTTTGCCCAGAGCCTCCTTGCTGCCCTGAACTTGGCTATCTCCTCAAGAAAATCCAGGTGGGAGTTAAAGAAGAAGCTCAACCTTGGGCCAAACTCATCCACATCCAGACCTGCGTTTATTGCAGCCTCCACATATGCGATTCCATTGGCAAGGGTAAAGGCCACTTCTTGTACAGCAGTGGAGCCTGCCTCCCGGATGTGGTAGCCGCTGATGCTGATGGTGTTCCATTGGGGCAGGTTTTTTGAACAAAAGGCAAATATGTCCGTCACTATCCGCATGGAAGGCCCTGGCGGGAATATGTAAGTCCCTCTGGAGGTGTATTCCTTCAGGATATCGTTTTGTATGGTCCCTCTAAGTTCACTGAACGGCACCCCTTGTTTTTCGGCCACGGCCATGTACATGGCAAGGAGTATCCCGGCAGGGGCATTGATGGTCATGGAGGTGCTCACTTGCCCCAGGGGGATCCCCTCAAAGAGTATCTCCATGTCCTTCAGGGAATCTATGGCCACACCCACCTTGCCCACCTCTCCAATGGCCATCTCATGGTCTGAATCGTAGCCTATCTGAGTGGGTAGATCAAAGGCCACAGAGAGGCCTGTTTGGCCCTGCTCCAAGAGATAGTGGTACCTTTTGTTGGATTCTTCTGCAGTGCCGAATCCGGCATATTGTCGCATGGTCCAGAATCTGCCCCTGTACATGGTGGGTTGGATACCTCTTGTAAAGGGGTAGTTGCCGGGGAAACCGATCTCCTCTTGATAGGAAATCTCATGGATGTCCAGTGGGGTATAGAGCCTTTTTATTGGAATTCCCGAGGTGTTCACAAACTCAGGCTTTCTTTCAGGGGCCTTGTTCAAGGACTTTTCTACGGACCGTTCCCAGGCGTTGTAAGCCTCTTTTAGCTCAGACGGGTCAAAATGTGCCATGGCACCTCCTTTTTGTGGCTAATCTTCTATGCTAAAGGTGGAGTACGCTACGTTAAGATCCTTTAGTTTCTTAGCCTGTGATGTGTATTTAAGTCAACAAGAAGTTTGACTTGTAAAAGGGCCATGTGCTAACTTCACTATTACTACCATGTGTTTGCTTGGCTTGGCCTTACATATGAGGGAAGATCTTCCCCTTATCTTGGTGGCAAACAGGGATGAGTATTACAATAGGCCCACTGCTCCCTCCCATTTTTGGCCTCCGCACTATATGGTCCTGGCAGGGAAGGATCTCCTTCAAGGAGGCACATGGCTTGGGGTCACCAGGGATGGAAGGGTTTGTGCAGTTACCAATTTTAGAGAGCCTTTGTCCTCCAAGCTTGCCACCCCATCAAGGGGAATGCTTGTGGCAAGATTTTTATCGGAGGATATCCCCCAAGAGGAGTTCCTTTTGGAACTAAGCAAGAGAGGCAGCTCATATAATGGCTTTAATCTCATCTTTGGAGACCTAAAGGCGCTTTATTGGTTCTCCAACAGAGGTGGGCATCAAAGGCTGGTTAAGGGTATATATGCATTGAGTAACCACCTGTTGGACACCCCTTGGCCAAAGGTAAGGCGTTTAAAACACTGCTTGGAGGAAGCCATCTTAGAGCCTCTACCAAGGATGAAGAAATTCCTGTTGGAATTCTTGGAGGATACCACCGTTGCACCGGACGAGGGACTTCCCGATACAGGAATTGGCCTTGAATGGGAGAGGATCTTGTCCGCTGTTTTCGTAAAGAGCCCCAATTATGGTACCAGGTCTTCGCACTTGATCCTGTTTCACAAGAATGGCCAGGTGGAGTTCCTGGAGAGGGTGTATGAATCTGGCGTATTTGTAGGCGAAAGGGTCTTTACCTTTCATATAACTGCCCAAAGGAGGTCATAGATGTACCAGAACATTGAGTATGAAAAGAGGGGAGAAATAGGAATCATCACACTAAACAGGCCGGATAAGAGAAATGCTATCTCCATCCAGATGATCAGGGAATTGATCTCCCTTTTTGAAGAGGCAAGGGGCGATAAGGCCACAAAGGTGTTCCTCATCAAGGGAAAGGGAAAGGCATTTTGTGCAGGGCACGACCTAAAAGACATCTTAAATTCAGATCTCATGGGCCTGAGGGAGTTGTTCATTACCTGCTCCAGGATGATGCAGATGATGCATGAACTGCCACAGCCCGTAATAGCAGTGGTGCATGGAATTGCCACTGCAGCCGGGTGCCAACTTGTGGCAAGCTGTGATCTTGCCATTGCAGGGGAATCTGCCCAGTTTGCAACACCAGGGGTAAAGATCGGAGTGTTTTGTCACACACCCATGGTTCCCCTTTCAAGGGCTGTGGGAAGGAAGATGGCCTTGGAAATGTTGTTCACAGGCAGGATGATCTCTGCCCAAGAGGCCAAGCAAATTGGCCTCATAAACAGGGTGGTGCCCGATGGAGCATTGGAGGAAGAGGCCATAAATTTTGCTAAGGAGATCTCATGCTACAGCTTGGAGACACTAAGTTGGGGCAAAAGGATCTTTTATGAACAGGAGTGCATGACAGAGAAACAGGCCTATTGCCTTGCCACGGAGGTGATCTCCTCAAATGCAACCACAGCCACGGCTAAAGAAGGGGTGGGTGCCTTTTTGGAGAAAAGGACCCCACAATGGCCTTAGCCATTTCGTTTTACAATGAGTAATTGCCCGGGATATACGCTTTTATCCTTGAGCCCGTTAAGTTCCATCAACTCGGAGAGGCTTACACCGAATTTTTTGGAGATGGAATACAATGAATCTCCCTTTTTCACCTTATAGGTGATCTTTGTGCCCTTTGCCTGAGTTGATTGGCTGGACTTTGTTTGTTGGGCGTTTCCCTGCTGCTTCTGGGCCACCTGTTTGGTGGGTAACTTGACCCTTTGACCAACCCTCAGATTTTCTGATTTAAGGCCATTGAGCTTTTTGAGGGTGTTTGTGTCACAGTTATATTGCTGGGCTATGGAATTTAAAGTTTCACCTTTCTTAACTACATGTACATTTGTAGATGTTTCTTTTTTGGCAGACGATGCCTTGGTATCTCCATTGGATCTCTTGCCGTTCTTTTGGATACTTGCCACCTCACTGTATTCTGTTATGTTTTCAATTGCAGCAAGTACCACCTCTTTTTTACCTTTGGGCACCTTCAGTTGGTAGCTATAGGGTGGGGTCATGTATCTTCTAAGTTCAGGATTCAGATTCACCAAGACACCTTCTTCAAAATTACATGCTGATTCCAGGTTGCTAAGGGATACACTCTTATTGATCTCTGCCTTTTCGTATTCATATTGTTCTGCGGAAGGTGGAAAATCGAAGTTGTATGTCTTGGGAGAATTAACTATGTGAAGAACTGCAATAAATTGTGGAACATAGAAGGCGGTTTCTCTGGGCAGTTTTTCGTAAAGATCCCAGAAGTTGTCAAGATAATCAATCTTTTGGGTCCTGATAACCCTGAGGACGTTTCCTTCTCCGCAATTATAGGCAGCTAAGGCAGTTGTCCAATCACCAAACAATCCGTGTAGTTCCTTGAGGTACAAAATGGCAGCATCTGTGGCCTTCTCCGGATCCATCCTTTCATCTATCCAATCATCCCTTTTGAGACCATACTTGTAACCTGTGGATGCTATAAACTGCCACATGCCCAAGGCCTTTGCAGGTGAAAAGGCCCTTGTATTAAAACCGCTCTCTATCAGAGGTAGCCAAGATAGTTCCTCAGGCAGCCCCGCTTCTTTAAGTTTTTGAACTATCATGGGCCTATATCTTAAGGATCTTTGATAGGATCTCATGAAGAAGTCTTTTAGGGGACCCTGAAAGTTGTCAAGGGCTTCCTTTACATGTCTGTTCATGGTCATGGGTATTGGGCTTGCTATCCCTTTTGTGCCTTTTGCCTTGGAGGCTTGTACCTGCAGGATCCTTTTGGCGATGGTAAATCGAAGGTCTTCAAGGGGCTGAGCCAGATCAGGATATTTTTTTGTATCAATGGTGAGTAGCAAGGAGTAGGCCTTGTCCAGTTCACTTAGGGCCGACTTGCTATCTCCTGCCTGCCAATGCTGACTTGCCTGTTCGCAAAGTCTTTTGGCCTCTTTTATTGCCTTGGATGCCTCTGGGTATTTACCGAAAAGTTCCGCATCACCCTCTTCTGCCTCAGAGGTATAGGATGGGGGTGCCACTTGGGGAGTTTGGGTGGCACATGCTGAAAGAAAAAGCAAAATGAACATGGCCAAAAGACAAAAGGCGGAGAATTTTGAGTGTCCTTGCATGGTTGCCTCCAAGCTACTTTGCTCCCTTTTTGTGCGGGGATGTGCAACTATACTTCAACAAAAAGCAAAAGGTCAAGGAATTAAAAAGCCATTTTGTGAAAAAATCCCGCCACAAAAAATAGGGTACATAAAGTTTTGAGGCAGAGGTTCTTAGAGGTTTTTAAGCCAGCCCTTGCGAATTTCGTGTAAGTCCTTTAGGATATAACTAGCCGAAAGGTTGGGCTATTCCAAGGAGGCAGTCATGCAAAAAAGACTCTATGAACCGGGTCAAATGGTAATGGATATGGCCGGTAGTAAGGGAATAGTACTTTCCTACAATGAATTTTTGAGGCTTAGTGAGAAGATGTCCAATAAGCAAAGGCCTGGTTGTTTTTTTGCCTTGGGCTGTTGTCCGACACCTGATTTCATCACAAAGGTCCCTGTGTTCTTTGAAGATAATACCTTGAGTATCATGAGGCCCACGGGTATAAGGAGGTTGGATCAGGATCCAGATGATATCTTGAGGGAGAATCTAAGAAGAGTTTTGTGTACTCATTAAGGAGGTGAAGGATGGAAAGTTGTGTGTTTTGTAAGATTGTGAAGGGTGAGATACCTTGTTATGAGGTTTACCAAGATGAAAGGGTTTTGGCCTTTTTGGACATCAACCCTGTATCCTATGGGCACACTCTAATCATTCCAAAAAGGCACGGAGCTAATATTTGGGAGGTGGCGGAAGAGGATCTTAAAGCGGTCATCAGCGCAGCGAAGAAATTGGCAGAAGTGATAAGAAAGGCTTTCAACCCATCTGGAATAGCATTTTTGCAGTTGAACGGAAGAGGAGTAAACCAGGTGGTAATGCACTATCATCTGCATCTGATACCCAGGAGGGATCAGGATCCTCCACTTCCAATGGTGGAATGGGAACTCAGAAAAGGAGATCCTGAAAGGCTTATGGCCTTACAAAAGGAACTCAAAAGTGCATTTTAAGGGAAAGAAATCACAAGACAGAGGCTCATATGTTTGAAAATTTAACGGAAAAGCTGTCCAGTGTCTTTAAAAAGATCACAGGAAGGGGAAGGCTCACAGAAGAAAACATCAAGGAGGCCCTAAGGGAGGTAAGGATTGCCCTCCTTGAAGCGGATGTAAACTACAAGGTTGTGAAGGACTTTATCCAAAGGGTCCAGGAAAAGGCAGTTGGACAGGAGGTGATGGAAAGTCTTACACCCGGTCAACAGTTCATAAAGATAGTGAGGGATGAGTTGGTGACCCTCATGGGAGATCAGAATATGGGGCTAAATCTAACGGGTAGAGGACCCCATCCCATTATGCTGGTGGGATTACAAGGATCAGGTAAGACCACCACCTCTGCCAAACTGGCTTTGTTTTTAAGGAGAAAGGGAAGGCAACCTTTACTGGTGCCGGCTGATGTGAGAAGGCCTGCAGCCATTGAACAGCTAAAAAAGCTGGGTGGCCAGATCGGGATCGAGGTGTACGGCTCCTTGCCATCCCAGGACCCTGTCATGATCTGCCGAGATGCGGTGAACAAGGCAAGGGAGCATGGGAAGGATGTGGTGATCTTGGATACCGCAGGCAGACTACACATAGATGAGGCCTTGGTGGAGGAGCTGGTGCGCATCAAGGAAAACACAAATCCCAAAGAGATTCTGTTGGTGGCAGATGCAATGACAGGGCAAGATGCGGTGAATGTTGCAAAAGAGTTCCACCAAAGGCTTGACCTCACAGGTGTGATCCTCACAAAGACAGAGGGAGATGCCAGAGGGGGCGCTGCCCTTTCCATAAAGGCAGTGATAGACAGGCCTATAAAGTTCGTGGGTGTGGGCGAAAAGTTGGATGCCTTGGAGGTCTTTCATCCCGAGCGCATGGCCTCCCAGATCTTGGGCATGGGAGATGTGCTCACACTTATAGAAAAGGCACAGACTGCTTTTGATGAGAAGCAGGCAAAGGAGCTACAAAAGAAGCTACAGAAACAGAAATACGATCTGGAAGACTTCCTAAGCCATATCAGGCAGATAAAAAAGATAGGCTCCCTGGAACAGATCCTCTCCATGATCCCGGGTATGGGGCTGGCCAAGAAGTTGAAGGATATAAAACCGGAGGAGGCTGAACTCAAAAGGATAGAGGCCATAATCTGCTCCATGACAAAGGAAGAAAGGCGGAATTTCAAAATTATAAATGGTAGCAGGAAGAGGAGGATCGCAAAGGGAAGCGGCACAACGGTGCAGGAGGTAAACAGACTTTTAAAGAACTTCCAGGAGACAAAAAAAATTATGGAAGAAGTGAGCAAAAAAGGTTATTCTAAGCTTTACAAACTATTCAGGTAATACCATTTGAGAATTAGGGGGTGATAAAAGACATGGCAGTGAGGTTGAGACTCATGAGGATGGGTGCCAAGAAGAGGCCGTTTTATAGGATTGTGGCTGCTGATTCTGAGGCAAAGAGGGATGGAAGGTTTTTGGAGATCTTGGGTTCCTACGACCCAAAGACAAATCCTGCTACGGTTAGTTTGGATGAACAGAAGGTGAGATTTTGGTTGGGGAAGGGTGCCAAGCCTTCTGAAACTGTGGGCTCAATACTTAAGAGACAAGGGCTTTTAAAGGGGTAGTTTATTTTAAACCATAGGTTTAGCTCCCACGGAGGTGTTGAGATGATGAAGGAGTTGATTGAGTTTATTGCAAAGGCACTTGTTGATAAGCCCGAAGAGGTGGTGGTACATGAGATAGAGGGAGAGCAAACCTCTGTGATAGAATTGAAGGTGGCTAAGGAAGACTTAGGTAAGGTCATAGGCAAGCAAGGCCGAACAGCCAGGGCCATGAGAACAATCCTTAGCGCTGCATCAACCAAGCTAAACAAGAGGTCTGTTCTGGAAATCATAGAATAATTGCAAACAAGGGCCTCGGAAAGGTTCTTGGTACTGGGCAAGGTCCTGAAGCCCCATGGCATCCATGGTTGGCTCAGGATCTTGTCTTTTGCATCCTCGCCAGAGGTTTTTGTGAGGGCCGGGAAGGTATGGCTATCCCTTGAAGATAGGATCGGGCCCCATGATGTGATGGATGCAAAGTCATTTAAAGGGGTTGTGCTCCTAAAGCTAAAGGGCATCGGTGACAGGAACGAGGCAGAAAGGTTTAGGGGTTGGGAGATATTGGTGGATGCCTCCCAAATACCCAAGGAAGAAGATGAATATTTTTGGTTTGAGTTAAAGGGCCTTGCAATCGTTGATGAGAAAGGCCAGGTATTGGGAGAGGTGGTGGATCTTTTGGAGACAAAGGCCCACACCCTTTTGGTGGCAAAGGGAAGTGCGAAGGAGTTTTATGTTCCCATGGTGGATGAGATCGTAAAAGAGATATCCCTCCAGGGGGGATATGTGAGGATCAAAGCAATAGAGGGGCTTCTGGAGCTGAATGAGGTTTGATATCATCACCATCTTTCCAGAGCTATTTGCTCCTTTTCTCTCCCATGGGGTCTTGGGCCGTGGTGTAAGGGAGGGGAAGATAGAGGTAAATTTGGTCAATCTACGGGAGTTCGGAGAAGGGGTCCACAGAAGTGTGGATGACAGGCCCTATGGAGGAGGAGCAGGCATGGTGATGATGCCTATTCCGCTGCATAAGGCCCTTCTTAGCATTGAAAAGGAGGAACCTTATTCTGTGGTGTTTTTGACCCCAAGTGGCAGGCTCTTTGAGCAGAACTTGGCAAAGGAGCTGATGCAGAAAAGGCAATTGATAATCGTATGTGGAAGATACGAGGGCATAGACGAAAGGGTGATCAGACTTTGGGGCGACTTGGAGCTTTCCATAGGCGACTATGTGCTTTCAGGTGGTGAGGTGGCTGCCTTGGTGGTCTTGGAGGTGATAGGGAGGATGCTCCCAGGGGTCTTGGGGGATGAATATTCGGTTCAAGAAGAGTCTTTTTCCCAAGGACTTTTGGAATATCCCCACTATACCAGGCCGAGGGTTTTCCAGGGCATGGAGGTTCCCCAGGTCTTACTCAGTGGAAACCATAAAGAGATAGCCCAGTGGAGACGAAAGATGGCCATAGAGCGGACCAAGGAGAGGAGGCCAGATCTTCTTTCCAAGGCCACATTGAGCCCTGACGAGCTCTCAAGGCTAAATACCTTGGAGTTATAGACCTGGAGTGCCAATGCCCCTTTACACAGGACTGTGCCATTATCCGGTCTATGACAAGAACAAGAATGTGATTTGCGCCCAAATTACCCCCATTGACCTGCACGACATGGCCAGATTATCGGTGACATTTGGGGTGGAGGCATGCTATATAATAAATCCTTTGAAGGATCAACTGGAGATCGCCCAAAGGATAATTGAGCACTGGATCCTGGGCTTTGGGGCCTCATATAACCCCCACAGGAAATTGGCAATGGAACGTTTGAGGCTCTGCCATAGCCTTGAGGATGCCATGGAGGAGATTAGGCTGAAGCAAGGTTTTACTCCCCTTTTGATTGCAACAGATGCATCTCAAAAGGGACGTTTGTTAAGTTACGCAAAAGTGAGGGCTATGCTCAAAGACCAACATGTGCTATTAATATTTGGAACTGCCTGGGGGCTCCAGAATGGATTAATTGACAAGTGTTATGGTTTGTTGGAGCCCATTTGGGGGGTTACAGACTATAATCATTTGTCCGTTCGCACAGCAGCAGCAATCATTTTGGATAGACTCGTTGGAAGATATAAGAAGGAGGAATGAAGATGGATCCTGTTGAATACTTGGAAAGAGAGCAGATGAGGGCCGATATCCCTGATTTCAGACCCGGAGACACTGTAAAGGTCTATTTAAGGATTGTGGAAGGAGACAAGGAGAGGATTCAGGCCTTCCAGGGCATAGTTATCAGGAAGAGGGGGAAAAACACAAACCAGACCTTTACGGTGAGAAAGGTCTCTTACGGTATTGGTGTGGAAAGAACCTTCCCCATACACTCTCCGCTCATTGAAAGGGTTGAGGTCATACAAAGAGGTGATGTGAGAAGGGCAAAGCTTTATTACCTGAGGGGACTAAGGGGTAAGGCCGCCAAGGTAAAGGAGAAACGGAGCACTTAGGGAAACCATATTGTGCCCGTAAAGAATCCCCTTACCAAAGGATTGAAGAGAAAAGCCCTGTTCTCCCAAAGGGAGGATCTATACCTTTTTGAAGCCATTGCCTTTGGAAGGGGTGCCAAATGGGTTGCGGGTGTGGATGAGGCAGGGAGGGGTTCTCTGGCAGGCCCTGTGGTGGCCGCTGCAGTGATATTGGGAGACAGGGTTGATCCAAGTGGTGTAAAGGATTCAAAACTTCTGGGGCCAAAGTTAAGAGAGAGGCTTTTTAAAAGAATAGTTGAAAATGCAGTCTCTATCTCCCTTGGGGTGGTTGGGCCAGAGGAGATAAATAAAACCAATATTCATAAGGCCACCTTGATGGCCATGCAGTTGGCCGTACTGAATCTGACCCCAAGGCCTGATCTGGTGCTGGTGGACGGTCCGCACAAGGTTCCCTTTGAGATACCCCAAGAGGCCATAGTACACGGAGATAGAAGGTCCTTAAGCATTGCCAGTGCCTCCATAGTGGCAAAGGTGTATAGGGATAGGATTATGCAGGCCATGGACCAGGTGTATCCTGGTTACGGCTTTGGAAAGCACAAAGGTTATGGGACAAGGGATCATCTAAACGTCCTAAGGATAAAGGGACCCTGTCCCATCCATAGGCTCTATTTCAAAGGAGTGAGATGTGAAGGGCACCAAAGAATTGGGCAGACAAGGGGAAGAGCTGGCCCAAGCATATTTGGAGGAGAGGGGTTTCAAGGTACTTGAAAGGAATTTCCGTTGTGCCATGGGAGAGGTGGATCTCATCGCAAAGGAGAAGGACACTATCGTGTTTGTTGAGATAAAGATGAGGATGAAGGCCGGGTTGGGGGTGGCAAAAGAGGCAGTTGATGAAAGGAAACAGAGGCAAATCTCAAAGGTGGCATTATATTATCTAAAGCAAAAGGGACTTCTGGGGAAAAGATCAAGGTTTGATGTGGTGGCGGTTTCCAAAGAGGAAGAGGAATTTAAGTTTGAACTCATCAGAAATGCCTTTGAGTTGAAAGGGCCGTGAATTTGGGTGGGGAAGAGAAGGCAGGGACACTATTTGTGCTTGCAACGCCCATAGGAAATCTAAAGGACATAACATTACGTGGCCTTGAGGTCCTAAAACAGGTAGGCCTTATCTTGGCAGAATCTCCTGGTTTTACCAAAAGGCTTTTGAATTCTTACAATGTTAAGACAAAAGTGTTTAAGTTCAGCCAACACTCAAGTCCTCAAGAGGTGGCCAGGTACTTAAACCTTCTAAGGAACGGAACTGACATAGCCCTTGTCTCCTCTGCAGGCACGCCTGGGATCTCAGACCCTGGGAACACACTGGTGAGGAATTGCCTCAGAGAAGGTATAAGGGTTACACCTATTCCTGGCCCTTGTGCGGTTACTGCTGCCTACTCTGTATCGGGAATGGCCTCCGATGGATTTGTGTTCATAGGCTTTCTGTCTCCCAAGAAGGGTAAGAGGCAAAAGGAGTTGATGGAGGTAAGGGATTTAAAGAGATCTGTGGTTTTGTTTGAATCCTGCCATAGGATACACGAAACACTGAAGGACCTTTTTGAAATATTGGGAAACAGGGAGATGGTGATGGTGAGAGAGGCCACAAAGTATAATGAGGAGATCATCTCAGGCCCCATAAGCGAGCTAATGGCAAGACTTTCGGATAGAGATCTAAAGGGTGAGATTACTATAGTGGTGGAAGGCATAAAGAGGGTACAGGACGACAAGGTTATGTGAGGGCACACAAACCGATGGAGCATGTGAAAAAGGTAAAGGTGGCAAACAGACTAGGCCTGCATGCCAGGGCAGCTGCGCAGATAGCCAAGACTGCCATGGACTTTGATTCCGACCTTTACATCTCCTTGGATGGTAAAGAGGTGGATGGTAAAAACCTTTTGTCCATTCTAAGTCTTGGTGCTGGCACAGGGGCTGAAATAGTGTTGAGAGCAGTGGGAGAGGACTCAGCTGAACTTATCGAGGCAGTTTCAAAACTTTTTAGTCTTAGGTTTGGGGAGATTTGAATGTCCGATAAAAGCATAAAAATAACAGGTATTCCAGCTTCTGAGGGCATAGGAATAGGAAAGGCACATGTGATAATTTCTCCAAGGGTAAGGGTTTACTATCAATACATCCTGGAACCGATGGCCGTAAAAAAAGAGATCGAACGGTTTGAAAAGGCTTTGAAAGAAACAGAAAACCATTTTAGAAGCTTAAAAGAAAAGTTTGAGGAGTTTTTTGAGAACCAGGCATACCTTTTTGAAACATATTTGATGATTTTAAAGGATAAGGCCATATCCGATAACACGAGAAAAATAATAGAAACCGAACATGTAAATGCAGAATGGGCACTAAAGAAGTCTCTTGAAAATGTCAGGCAGTTGTTTTGCCAAATAGAGGATCCTTATATCAAGAGTCGTATAGAAGATGTGGAAACCGTTGTTGAAAGGATCATAAGGCACCTACCAGGTGAATTAAATAGTGGTACGGGCAATAGTTTTATAAATCCTGCCAAGAAAAGGGTGATAATTGTCGCAAGGGAGTTATCTCCACTTGATACCACAGAACTTGATATAAGTAAGGTGATGGGGTTTATTACGGAACTCGGAGGTAAGACAGGACATACTGCCATAGTGGCTCAATCCCTTGATATCCCTGCAGTGGTTGGTCTCCCTGGGATATTAAATTATGTTAAAGATGGCGATCTTTTGATAGTGGACGGCATAAACGGTGAGGTAATCATAAACCCCGACGAAACCGAACTTGAAAACTATCATGAAAAACAATACGAATACGAAAGAACCAAGGCCACCATTACAAGAAAGGCACATCTGCCTGCAATTACAGTGGATGGCCGGAGAGTTTTGGTGAAGGCAAATATCGAGTTCTTGGAGGAGGTGGTCTCTGCCAAGTCCAACGGATGTGAGGGCATAGGGCTATACAGGACTGAGTTTTTGTATCTCAGGAGCAGGTCTATCCCCTCTGAGGAAGAACTCTTTGATGATTACAGACAGGTTGTGGAGCTGATGGACCCTTTGCCCGTTACCTTGAGAACCCTGGACATAGGGGGGGATAAATTTGCCTCAAGGCCCAGCCTTTCCCAGGAGACAAATCCTGCCCTGGGTCTAAGGGCCATTAGGTTCTGCCTGAAGGAGCAAGGCATATTCAAGAGCCAGCTAAGGGCCATACTGAGGGCCAGTGCCTATGGAAATGTACGGGTAATGTTTCCCATGATCTCTGGTTTGGAAGAGCTTTTGGCTGCCAAGGAGATCTTGGAAGGTGTGAAAAAGGAACTGGATGACCAGGGGATTAAATACGCCAAGGACATAAAGGTTGGCATAATGGTGGAGGTTCCTTCTGCAGTTACCTTGGCAGATGTGCTTGCACCACTAGTGGATTTCTTTAGCATCGGGACCAATGACCTTATTCAATATGCATTAGCAATAGACAGGGTGAATGAGCTGGTTGCAGAGATGTATAAGCCCTTTCACCCTGCCATCCTCAGGATGTTAAAATCCTTGATGAAGGTGGCGGATACATATGGGATAGAGGTCTCGGTATGTGGGGAGATGGCAGGAGATAGGTTGTGCATACCTCTACTCATTGGAGCCGGGATAAAGGAATTGAGCATGAACCCCAAGAGTATACCCGTTACAAAAGAGATTATCAGGTCCCTCAACTGGGAGGAAGAGAAGGCCACCTTTGTTAGATTGATGGCCATGAGGACTGCGGAAGAGATAAAAGAGGAACTTGAAAAGAGATACGGCCTAAAGGTCCATTAGAGCCTAGAGACATATGGCAGACCAAAAGATAGTGTGTCAAAACAGAAAGGCCCGGCACGATTACACCATTGAGGATACCTTGGAGGCCGGCATTGTGCTTTTGGGCCCTGAAGTGAGGTCATTGAGGGAGGGGAGGGCAAACCTAACGGATAGCTACGCACGCATAAAAGATGGTGAGGTGTATCTTTACAATTTTCACATCTCTCCGTATCCCTATTCACCTGTGAAGGAATTGGATCCATTGAGACCGAGAAAACTCTTGTTACACAAACAGGAGATAAAAAGGCTTATTGGCAAGACCGAGCAGAAGGGTTACACTTTAATACCAACTAAGGTATACTTTACCAGGGGGATAGCCAAGGTGGAGATAGCCCTTGCCAAAGGTAAGACCAAATACGATAGGAGAAAAGAGTTAAGAGAAAGGGAGGCAAAGAGGGAGATGGATCAAATGAAAAAGGGGGGTAGGGGATTTTGAACCATACTTCCAAGAATATCTCTTTATGGCTTGTAATTACCCTCATAATGCTTCTCATGTTCCAGTTTTTTAAGAACTCCGAGGGGCCTGTACCATCTCTTACTTATAGTGAATTTGTCTCCATGGTGGAGAAAGGGCAGGTGGTAAAGGTAACCATCCAAGGGAATAAGATAGCAGGTAATTCCAGCCAAGGCCCTTTCAAGACATATGCGCCCAAGGATCCTGACCTTGTAAAGCTCTTGCTTTCCAACGGTGTGAATGTATCGGTGAAACCAGAGGAGGATGGTTCTTGGTTACAGGTATTCCTCTCTTGGGTCCCCATGCTCATCCTGATCGGGATATGGATATTTTTTATGAGGCAGATGCAGGTGGGTGGGGGTAAGGCACTGAGTTTTGGTAAGAGCAGGGCAAAGCTGGTGACGGATTTTCACAACCGTGTGACCTTTGAAGATGTGGCAGGTGTGGAAGAGGCAAAGGAGGAGTTGTGGGAGATAGTGGAATTTTTAAAGGATCCCAAGAAGTTTACAAGGTTGGGGGGTAGGATACCCAAGGGAGTTTTGTTGGTGGGCTCGCCTGGTACAGGAAAGACTTTACTTGCAAGGGCCATAGCCGGAGAGGCTGGCGTACCGTTTTTTAGTATAAGTGGCTCTGATTTTGTGGAGATGTTTGTTGGGGTTGGGGCCTCAAGGGTTAGGGATCTATTCCAGCAAGGGAAGAAACACGCTCCCTGCATAATATTCATAGATGAGATAGATGCCGTGGGCAGGCATAGGGGAGCAGGTCTTGGGGGCGGTCATGACGAAAGGGAACAAACCCTGAATCAGCTCCTGGTGGAGATGGATGGGTTTGAGTCCAACGAGGGTGTGATCCTGATTTCTGCTACCAACAGGCCAGATGTGTTGGATCCTGCCCTCCTTAGGCCTGGTAGGTTTGACCGACAGGTGGTTGTGCCTGTGCCAGATGTGAGGGGTAGGGAGGCCATCTTAAAGGTACACCTGAGGAAAAAACCTGTTTCTCCCAATGTGGATGTTTCTGCCCTGGCAAGGGGGACCCCTGGTTTCACAGGTGCGGACTTGGAAAATATGGTAAACGAGGCCGCTCTTATGGCAGCAAGGAAGGACAAAGACCAAATAGAGATGGAAGACTTTGAATTTGCAAAGGACAAGGTGCTCATGGGAGTGGAGCGAAAGAGTATCATAATAAGCGAAGAGGAGAGAAAGATCACGGCATATCACGAGGCAGGTCATGCCCTGGTGGCAAAGTTTGTGCCCAAGGCAGATCCCATTCACAAGGTGACCATCATTCCAAGGGGAAGGGCCTTGGGCGTTACACAGCAGCTACCCATGGACGACAGACACACATACAGCAGGGACTATTTGATGAGTACCATCACCATACTTATGGGCGGCAGGGTGGCAGAGGAGTTGGTCTTGAATATCCAAACCACTGGCGCAGGGAACGATATCGAGAGGGCCACAGACATAGCCAGGAAGATGGTCTGTGTCTACGGCATGAGCAAAGTGCTTGGCCCCCTCACCTTTGGCAGAAAGGATGAGCAGATATTTTTGGGAAAGGAGCTGGCCATTCACAGGGACTACAGCGAGGCCACCAGCCAGATGATAGACAAAGAAGTGGGCAACTTAGTTTTGGAGGCATACCAAGGTGCTAAGGATATAATAAGCTCCAAGATGGAAATCCTACATAAGATAGCACACGCACTCCTTGAAAAAGAGACCTTGGAAGGCAAGGAGATAGATGAAATTATTGCCCGATAAAGTGTTGGTAATTAAGAAGGGTTCACACGAAAAGCGCTAGACGAGGGACACAAGGGAGAAAGGCAAGAGGAGGGGGACGGGTTTGTTGGATTGATGTGGTGGGACTTAAATGAAACAGTCCAAACAATAAAAACGGGATCAACTAATCAAGGTAGGCCTGTTATGTGAGAGGAGGGCAAGGGGAGTTATAAAGAAGAAGTCAAGAGATCACAGGAGATCTTCAGTTGGATAGAAAGCGGCTGGTCTTATTACAACTACCGGTCCCTCAGCATAATCAGTATAAAAAGACACTCAATATACCGCTTGCACCTGCCTGGATTGCACTTGGATTGAAGGAATTGAAGGAATGGGAGGTGTATGTTCTCTCCCAAGAACATGCCACCTACCTTGGGGATAAGGCTATTTTGGACCATATTATTTCCTTAGAACCGGATGCAATAGGCCTGAGCTTATATCTCTGGAATACAGATAGGTCCTTGTATTTAGCATGGAGATTAAAGGAGCTGTTGGGAACAAAGGTAATTATCGGAGGCCCGGAGGTCACAGGAGACAACCCTTATATCGAAAGGCCTTGGATTGACCTTATGGTGGTTGGAGAGGGAGAGGGTGTCATAAGAGATATCCTATCTCGAAAACATAATTGGCCAAATAGGGTGGTTGCAGATAACCAATGGAGCTTCAAAGAATCCATAAGTCCTTATCTCTTTGGGCTCTTATCACCAGGAATTGAGAATATAATGTTATTGGAAACCCAGAGGGGTTGCCCTTATGGATGCACTTATTGCTATTATCACAAATCCTTTAGGTCCATTAAGTCCATCGGTATTGAAGGAATAGAAGTAGCACTTAGGTGGGCCGTAGAACACAAGGTCAAAGAGATCTATTTGATGGATCCTTCTTTCAACATAAGAAAGGATTTTGTGGAAATACTTCAACTTATTTCAGATTTAAACAAAGAAAAACACTTTACTTTGACTACAGAACTGAGAGTTGAAGATCTCACCGAAAAGGATATCTCTTTGTTGACAAGTGCTAACTTTAATATGATTGAGATTGGCCTTCAAAGTATTAACCAAGATGTTTTGAAGGCCGTGAATAGAAATGTTAGGCTTGGTGATTTTTTAAAGTCTGTAGGAATAATCAAGAAGAGTAATATCCAACCGAAGATAGACTTGATATTGGGCCTTCCATTGGATACATCCAATTCTTTTAGGGATACACTAAAATTTATTGTGGAAAATGACTTGGCCTATAATGCAGAGCTCTTTTTACTTTCAATTTTACCAGGCACAGTCCTACGTAAACATGCTCATGAATACAAGATAAGGTATCAGGAGCATCCCCCTTACCATATATTGTCTTCTGAGGGCCTTTCTGAGACCGAACTAAAGGATGCATGGGAAGAGGCAGAGGATGTGCTGGACACAAACTTTCTTCCACCGCCTTTTCTGGACATCGGCTATAAGAAAGAGGGAAAGAAGATCTTGTACCATTGTGATGGGAGGTATGTGACAAAGGTACTCATAATGGGAAAGGAGATACTAAGTGCTGTTAATGATTTGGCTAGTCGTCTATTTCATCCTTACCAAATCTTTGTGTTTGATATAACCAATAACATGGATGTTTTTCTGTCAGTGGTGAATGTCTTTACCTCTATGAACCCTCATACCCCCTTTGAGGTGATTATCTTTGAGCCTGAGGCTCATTTTCAGATATATGATTGGATTCACCAGGTGAAACTCATTTATCCCCATTACCTTGATTCTGAATATGAGTTTAAACTTCAAGGAAAGGAAAGGGGATGCATTACCTTATCGCTTGTTAAGGCAGATAAATCAAGGATATGGTATGGATATATGACAAGGCAGGTATATTGGTGGAAGGAAGATTATCTGCCAAATCTTGATGAGCTAAAAGCACTTGAACATTTGGATGGAGTACTATTGGACGGCAGGTTTTCTGAAAAAGAGGTTTTAAAGTGGCAGCAAAGATATTACAAGAGGGCAGATTTTTTGCCTGCAATTAGTTTTGCCGAAGAGAGTTGGCAGAGGAGATGGATTAGTATGTGTTACCCTGAAGACTCCTTTCAAGGTCCGATATTTAATAAAGGGGCATGAAATGATCTTAGGCCTATATCAGATGGATTGTGTATGGGAAGACAAGCAGACGAACCTCAAAAAAGTAGAGGTTATGGCAAAAAGGGCAAGGGATCTTGGAGTTGATATCTTGATCCTGCCTGAGATGTTTGCCACTGGTTTTTCCTTTGACCTTTCTGTGACGATGGAGCCTGAAGATGGCCTTGTAATGTCTTTTCTTTCCAAGCTCGCCAAGGAAAATAGGATTGGGATCTTGGGAGGTGTGGTTTTACCCGGCAAAGAAGGTAAGGCTAGAAACAGTGCTGTTGTTTTTGACAGGAATGGCAACCTGGTTGGCATCTATACCAAGTGTCATGTGTTTTCTTATCAGCAAGAGGAGATGTTTCATGAGCCTGGCCAAACCCCAGTGATCTTGGAGCTTCATGGCACTAAGATTACCCCAATCGTCTGCTATGACCTGAGGTTTCCAGAGTTATTGAGGCCCATTGCACCTTTGATTCACCTTGGCATAACAATCGCCTCCTGGCCTGCAAACAGGCAAGCCCACTGGGATGTACTCTTGCGGGCTAGGGCCATTGAAAACCAATGTTATTGGGCAGGAGTAAACAGGGTAGGGGAGGGAGGGGGCTTGAGTTTTTTAGGAGGATCTGCTGTTTATGATCCTTGGGGGGAATGCCTTATTAGGGCAGAAAGGCAAGAATGCCTCCTTGTATGTGAGATTGAGCCCAAAAGGGTAGAAGAGATCAGAACCAACTACCCTTTCTTGAAGGACATGAAAAGTAAATTTAATTCCACTTGCCTCCCTTGACGCACAGATCAAAATGCACCCACCAGTTGTTTACACACCCCCCCAAACCCCCAAACCCAACTAACCCAATAAACCCAATAAACCCAATAAACCCAATAAACCCAACAAACTCAATAAACCCAATAAACCCAACAAACCCAATAAACCCAACAAACCCAATAAACCCAACAAACTCAATAAACCCAACAAACCCAATAAACCCAACAAACTCAATAAACCCGACAACCCCAAACAACCCTTCGCACCATTTTTTAGCACTTGACATGCTACCGAGTTCCTATGTTTAATGTGTTCGTTGGTGGTTGGGTGCCAAAAGGCTTAATAGGGAACCCTGTGGAAATCGGGGGCGGGCCCGCCGCTGTGACCCCATACCCCACAAAAGGGGCATCTTCAGCGATTAGGCCACTGCCTTAACTGGGTGGGAAGGTGGCTGAAGGATGGGGGAAGCCAGAAAACCTGCCCAACCAAGGCCAGGATCCTTGCGAGGAGGAGGGTCCTTTTAGGGATGAAATCGGGAGATCCCTGGGTCTTTGGCCCGGGGATTTTTTTATGGAGAGGGCATGCACTTTTATTGGAAGATAAGGGAAGAACTCAAGTTTTTAGGAGAGGAGCTGATCTTTCTGAACCCTGGGATCAAGCGATCGTTTAAAAAATGGTGTATGAGGCACGGGCTTTACTGTGTGGGCATTGATCTGATTGACCCACAAAACTCCTTGTTGAACTAAGGGAAATGGACAAGGCCACAAGACTGGGTGTTTTTTTATTGATACTTTTCATGCACTCCCCTTTTGATGTGAATGCCCAAGGTGTTTTTAAAGATGCCTTGGGAAGGGAGGTGGTGTTAAAGGATAGGCCCATTAGAATTGTATCCTTTGCACCAAGCATAACAGAAATCCTCTACTTCTTAGAGGTACAAGACAGAATAGTGGGTGTGACCGAATACAGCTACTATCCACCCGAAGCCAATTCAAAACCTAAGATAGGTTCATACATAAGCATAAATATGGAAAAAGTATTGAGTTTGGGTCCTGACTTGGTTATAGCAACAAAGGATGGTAATCCACCCCATGTGGTGGATGCATTGGATGCTGCACATATCCCTGTATATGTTATAAACCCCAGGAGCCTGGATGAAATCGTCATCACCATAAAAAAGATCTCAGAGGTTGTGGGGCCTCTAAAGGAGGTGGAAAGCAAGATAGTGAAGCTCACAGAAAGGATACAAAAGATAAAATCCCTTCCAAAGCCAAATCCAGTGCCGAAAGTATTTCTTCAAATAAACTTAAAACCTGTTATGACTGTGGGAAAACATACCCTTCACCAAGACATTATCTCTGTGGCAGGTGGTAAAAATATATTTGAAGATAGCTTAACTCCTTATCCTAGGATCTCTGTTGAAGAGGTGATAAGGAGATCTCCGGATGTAATATTTATATCCTCTATGGAAAGAAGGGGAGAATTTGAGGCAGCCAGAAAAGAATGGATGAAATGGGATAGTATACCTGCTGTAAAGTCAAAGAGGATATTTATGGTGGACTCAGATCTCATAGACAGACCAACACCCAGGGCAGTGGATGGCCTTGAGTATATCTATAGGATGCTCATGTTAGAAGGCAAAAGAGATTATGGTAACTGAAATTGAACCCCCTGTTACTTCCAAAAAGGTCATTGTCATTACCTTGACCTTCTCGTTGGGGCTCCTTGTCACAATTATAGTGTGTCTTTTCTGGGGTACTGCCCACATATCACCCCATCAACTTTTTTCAATAATAATCCAGAGGGAAAAAATAAATGACCCATCTGTCCAAATACTTTTTAATCTGAGGTTGCCAAGGATATTGTTTGCTGGCATCGTAGGATATGCCCTTGCACTGGGTGGCGTGGTGTTCCAGGCCCTTCTAAGAAACCCTTTGGCAGATCCTTTTATCTTAGGCGTCTCAAGTGGAGCCGGTTTCGGTGCGGTTGTAGCCATAATGCTGGGCCTTGGTTTTCACTTGGGAGTTCCCATACTTGCATTTATTGGTGCCACCTTAAGTATAATTACAGTCATGTTGATAGGAAGAAAGGAGATGGGGACTGAATCTTCCACTATTCTGCTTTCAGGAGTTATCGTAAATGCCTTTTTAACAGCGGTTATCATGTTCTTCATAAGCACATCTCCAGATAGCAGATTGCACAGTATGCTATTTTGGCTCTATGGAGATCTCTCACAAGCAAAATATTGGCCAATGAGTTTTTTGGTACCAATTCTTTTAGTAGGTTCTTTTATTATTTATAGCTATGCAAGGCATCTAAATATTATAACAGTAGGTGAGGATGTCGCACTTCATCTTGGAGTTGATGTCCAAAAGACCATATGGTTTAATATACTTCTTGTCTCTTTTCTTATTGGAGCTGTTGTGAGCTTTTCAGGACTCATAGGGTTTGTTGGTCTATTGGTCCCACATCTTTTGAGAATGCTCTTTGGGTCAGACCATAGGATACTTATACCAGCAGCTTCCTTGGGCGGTGCAATATTTATGGTGATAGCAGACACAATTGCAAGGACAATTATTTCACCCAATGAACTACCCGTTGGAGTTGTAACTGCATTTGCCGGAGCTCCTTTTTTTATCTATTTGCTTAAGACAAGGGGCAGCAGATGGGTGAGGTCCTAAGGGTTCAGGATTTGTCATTCTCATACGGAGACAATTTTCTGCTGGACGGGATAAATTTTTCTGTGGAGGAAGGTTCTATCCTGGCAATTCTGGGTCCAAATGGTTCAGGCAAGACCACACTTCTCAAGGTGCTGGATGGAATCCTTAGGCCCTCAAAGGGGGAGGTGTTTGTGCTTTCCAAACCCATCAGCAGGTTAAAAAGAAAGGATATCTCCAGGCTTGTGGCAATGGTGGGGCAAGAAGCTCACTTCGGATTTTCTTTCACTGCCTTGGAGGTGGTGCTCATGGGAAGATTTCCCCACCTAACAGGTCTTCAGATGGAGGGAGTAAGGGACCTAAAAAAGGCAAGGGAGGTCATGGAACTTACAGACACCTTGAATCTAAAGGATAGGTCCATCAATGAGCTTTCAGGTGGAGAAAAGCAAAGGGTGCTAATTGCAAGGGCATTGGCCCAGGAGGCAAAGCTTATGCTTTTGGATGAACCCACATCCTTTCTGGATCCACACTATAAGATGGAGATATTTTCCCTTGTTGGGAGAATTGTGAAGGAAAAAGGCATGGCAGCAATTGTTGTGACGCACGATCTGGATCTTTCCGCCCAATTTTGTGATTCCTTCTTGTTGTTGAAGGAAGGAAAGGTTTTGGCCCAAGGAAAGGCAAGGGAAGTACTCACTCAAGAGAATATAAGGAAACTTTACGGTTGCGGCACTATTGTGGATGAAAATCCCATCACCAAGACACTTAGGATTACACTTATACCGAGACATTTTGGAGGTGGTACATGCTGAAATACTTTTTGGCTGGTGGACCGATCATGTATCCACTATTGGCTTGCTCAATAATAGCCCTTAGCGTGATCCTTGAGAGATTGATATTTTGGCTAAAAGAGGACATGAAAAGAGATAGAAAACTTGTGAAACAGGTGTTGGAATTTGCAAGATATGGAGACTGGGAAGCCATTAAAGAGGCAGTGCAAGGAAGCAAAGATACAATTGTGAGGGTATTGGTGGCAGGAATTCTACACAGGGAATTTAATATGAGCAAGGCAATGGAGGCAGCAGCTTCCGATGAGATCAAGCGAATGAGAAAGTTCTTGAATGTGTTGGATACGATAATAACCGTGGCACCGTTACTGGGGATCTTGGGCACTGTTACCGGCATAATTCAATCCTTTCAGATGCTGGGTGAGGCTGGAATAGAAAACCCACAGGCAGTGACTGCAGGTATTGGCCAAGCCCTGATTACCACAGCAGCAGGCTTGATTATTGCAATACCTTCTTTGTTCGCATACAACTATTTTAATTCCAAGATTCAAAACACAACTGTTGACATTGAAAAATATGCCACCAGCCTGGAAGTGGTTTACGAGAAACTTATGGGCAAAAACAATTCTCTTAATAAAGCTTCATAGTGGGTGATTTACATGAAGATTAGAAATTATGAATCAAAAAAAGTGAGGATTGAGATCATTCCCCTCATTGATGTAATGTTTTTGGTAATGGTTTCTTTCATTTACGGGATGCTTTCTATGGCCATTTATAAGGGAGTTAATGTTAAACTTCCCGTTTCTAAGATAGCAGAAACCCAGAAGACCGAGAATCTATCAATAAGCATTGATGAAAATGGGCTAATCTATGTTGATAAACAACCTGTGGAACTTGAAAACCTTGCCAATTTTATCTCTAGAAATTATGAAAATAAGAACGTTAGCGTACTTCTATTTGCAGACAAAAATGTCATTTATCAAAAAATTTTCAATGTCTTAGATCAGATCAAATTAGCAGGTTTCTCAAAGATTTCTTTGCAGGCAAAAAAGGAATGATAAGATTTTTTATCTGCTTTATATGTGCACTGCTTTTTCATTTATTTTTGTTGAAATTTGAGATACCGCAATATAGTAAGCCCCAAAAAACCCCACAAATTAGAAGGCTTGAGATTCAGCTCCAAGAGGTAAAATATATTCAAGAGGTAACAAAAAAAGAAGAGCTTAATCCACCTTTAAAATTTAACGAAACAATACCCAAAATTGTTAGCACTAAGCCACCTGAGAGGAAGTCAAAGGAAGCCCTTAGTAGAAAAAAGGAAGAATCAGTGAAAGAGGCAGGTGAGAGCGCAACAGAGAATGAGCCTAAATTAATTCAAGCAGATCAGCCTAACGAGGGAGCGGATTTGGCCTTAGGGTGGGCCTTAAGTGGGGGTACAAATACAAAAGAAGGTGGTGAAGTTTTGGGAGCGGTTAATCCCAGGCCCTTGGAAGAATACACCCCACCCCAATATGGCCATAATCCTCCTCCCAAATACCCCAAGGCTGCAAGAAAGGCAGGTTACCAGGGCAAGGTCTTATTGGAGGTGCTGGTTACAAGAGAGGGCAGCCCAAAGGAGATTAAGGTGAGGGAGTCAAGTGGATATAAGGTGTTGGATGAGGCTGCAGTGGAAGCTGTTCAAAAGTGGAAGTTTGTGCCTGCCAAAAGAGGGGAGGTGTTCTTAGAGGAGCGGGTGTGGGTGCCCATCAGGTTTAGCCTTGAGGAGTCCATAAATGATTAATGGCGGTGACTGGACTCGAACCAGTGACACTGCGGATATGAGCCGCATGCTCTGACCAACTGAGCTACACCGCCATTCAAGGGTATAATAGCCTGAAGTCATGACTTGTCAAGCCCTTTCTTCCACATGGGATGTTAAAGGTTCTATGTTTGAAACCCTTTCCTTTTTATCGTAAAAGAAAACAGGGTCTGAGCTCCACATGTGAGGCTTAGCCCACCTTGTGGGTGGTGACCAATGTACCCTCTGTTGGAACAAGGGGGCAGGGGTTTTGGAAGATTAATCAGGGTATAGAGTTAGGGGATTTTCAGCATAAGATTTAGTTTGAAGATGCCTATTACGAAGGTTAAAGGTGAAGAAGGCAATTGCTGTTATAGGTACTTTTGATACAAAAAGTAGTGAGCTAAATTACTGCCTGCTCTTATCCAAAGCGGCCACTCATAATTATTCAATCTGGCCGGGCAATATTATCAAACAAGGCCACTGATTCTTACGAAACAAGGCCAGGCATTCTTATGAAACAAGGCCATCTCCTTCAGCAATCTGCTATCCTTGTTCTTAAAAGTTTTTTAAGGCAAGGAGGCAAGAATATGGCAAGAAGGAGGTTACACATGCGTAAGACGAGACAGGTATTAAGGTTAGCGATGAAGGAGAGACTACCTCAAAGGGTAATAGCGAGGTCTTTGATATTTTCATCGAGCCAGGGGTCATCTGGGCCCAATAAGAGGCAACCCTTATGGCAGGAAGTCCACCTTAGAGGCTGGGATAAAGGAGGTGAGACAGCTATTCGAGATAATAGAGGAGAGGGCTGAGAGGGGTGGTATAATAATGGCAAGTCAGATACCTGTGGGGAAATGGCACGAGAGGATGGCCGAGCCAACCATTGCTGGTGCGATCCTTGACCGCCTCATCCATAATGCCTACAGGATAGAACTAAAAGGAGAGAGCATGAGAAAAAAACAACAGATAAAGATACCAGAGATGACAAAATAGGAAAAGGAGGTGGCCTTAATAAAATAAGAATCACTGGCCTTGATAAATAATATTCAACGGGCAGATTGATAAGAATAGGCAAGTGGAAAGCCCCTTTCTGATGGTGTCCCAGCTTAGATTGATTCCTTGCCTCCTGAGTTTCATACGGATGGTGTGCAATATGTGATAGGCCAAAACTGTTATAAAGATATGGCCATCCACTCTTACTTCCCTCTGATGATAATTTGGCCTTAATCCTAAGGAAGGTTTAGGTGTCCGGTCTGAACGGGGCCACTACAAATGGATCATGCATTTTCAAACTCAAAGGACACAATATTTTTTGAACTTTTGCTCCATTCGATACCGATCAAATAGATCTGGTTATATTTGCCCATATACTTTTCGTAATACCTTTTATCCCTTATCTGCCTTAGGGCAGTGCCCTCTGCTTCATTTTCCACCACTTTAAACTCTAAGATGTACACCTTGTCCTGATATATCACGGTGAGGTCAATCCTTCCCACATTGGTGGTATCCTCTGCAATTGTGGTAAGACCTGCTCCGTTAAACAATGCATATATCACAGAGGCATAATAACCCTCATAACTGTCTATGTCGTTTTTCCTGTACCAGTCCAATGGGATGCTTGAGAAAAAGCTATGGAGGATATCTTTCAGCTTTTCAATATCATCCTCTTCCAATGCCTCGATTATGTTTGTCTCAGCCGTATCCTTGGAAACAGGGTCATAGGTTAAGTATGCCAAGAACGCATCATTAAAACTCATTCTCACTTCCAGGTTTGGATAGGTAAGAGTGTAAATATTTTTGTTTCCAGCCCGAATCATCCTTTTGATGGTGAGATACCCTGTCTGAAAAAGCAGATTTTCAGGAAATATGTAATCCACATCCAGATTGGACAACAACTCCTCTCCAACCCTCATTTCCTCAAGCCTTGGCAGGTAGTATCTGTTCTTCTGAAATAGCTTTA
>Ga0078972_1000608_pt1 | contig 147105 bp, 114 predicted proteins | sample YelNatPaOPGAMG01_FD_67568 | JGI IMG/M metagenome (GOLD analysis project Ga0078972, IMG submission 67568) | Hot spring thermophilic microbial communities from Obsidian Pool, Yellowstone National Park, USA - OP-RAMG-01 (SPADES assembly) (version 2) | ecosystem: Environmental > Aquatic > Thermal... | reverse complement strand
TGGTAATGATGGTCTATCCCTGCCAACCCCCCACTGGATGCATCCTGATCTCTTTTCCAGGCCATCCCTCATGGCCCTGTGCCTTTCGCTTATTCTATTCTTATATCCCTTACCCAGGCAATCTGGGTCTTCTAAGGCTAATTGATCATTAGCCAAAGACCTTGTCAAGGGGGGAACATTCTAAATGTTTTGCCTACCAGCAAGATTTTTACTGGCCCTAAGCTCGTACTTGGCACCTATGATCATAAGATATTGAGAGCCAATAACTTACATCAGGCCATATTAGCCTACTTAGGCTGCAAAGATAACTGCAGGCTATCCAATAGAGGCCATTTTTTTCTATTGAATAGGCTAGATGCCTCTGTATCTTGGGCTATAGATACTGAGGGTATTGCCCATGGGTAGCTATAGGGTAGCTAACATATCCAGGTGTCGGTCGAGGCCAGGTATGTCCATAGTTGCCTGGGTATTGATCGGGATAGAGGTAGCTGTAGTCATCCCTTGGGCAATGGATGTAAGGCCAGATAGACAGGTAGATCTGATATTAGGCTGGCCTTCTATCGTCGAGCAGGCTAGCTCTAGCTCCAAGTCCGAGGCAATACAAGGATCTACTAGCCCCAATATCCAGGATCGGCAATCCAGTCTTGTCGAACATGCACAGGCATTTGCCCGCATCTTTGTAGACCAGCCCCAAAGGGGCGGGCCTGTAGATCCTGCCAGGCCAAGGGATGATCCGGGCAATAGGGCTCAGATCTCGCTTGTGCCTGTAAGGCTATTGGCAACTGTCAGCTATCCTTCGAGGCCCGATTGTTCTATGGCACTTATTGGGTTGGCTGGTCAAGAAGCTGTATGGGTAAAGGTAGGATCGAGGCTGGGCCAGATAGGGCTTGTAGAGGTAAGAAATGGCCTGGTGATATACAGAGACTATGGCAGTAATAATCTCTTTGAGCTCAGGATCGATGGGTCTAGTCAGATCGCAAAGGTGGCTATCGAGGGCCCTGGTACTAGCGATGATGGCCAGAAAAGGTAAGAGGGTATTAGCATCGCTGGCATTGCTATATCTTGTTGTAGCTAGTGGCTGCAAACAGGTAGTACTAGATCCCCATCCAAGACCTTTAGTTACAGACAACAACATCACAGATACCATAGACACCAATGAACCCAGGATAGATCCTGGTGCATCTATCCCGGTACAGACTAATCAGGCCTCATCCTGTGATGTACAGGGCTTGATACAGCTGGATATGCTCTGTGCAGACAAGGCCAAGGCCATAATAGAAGGGCTTGGCATTGCAGTTGAGTGCAATGCCACAGGGAGCATATTACAGATAAGAGGTACAGACCAGCAGATCCTAAAGGCAAGGCAGGTCATTGGCATCATCGAGGACCAGATCGCATCCATAGCTACCTCCAACTCTAGCCAGGCCCAGGATGTATCTGTACATGCATCTAATGTAACTGAAGGTGATATGGCAAAGGCCTACCAGGACAGGTCCCAACAGGCTAGGCCGACAACAATAGCAATGGATAAGCATCAGATAATAGCCCTATCAGGGATGGATGACAGTTTACCTACTAGTAGCCCTACCGATACCCAGCCATCAGGTCAGGTATCCTCGAGGCCTAATATCGAGCCCAATATCGTTGGCAGGCCGCAGGGTTCGTTGATCTTTCCAGAGCCCAATCTAGTCAATGGTGCTGATGACCTGGAGTTGGTACTGCCTGAGAGGCTGACCTTATTGCAATTGATAGAGCTGGCTGCACAGTATCTGCAGTTGGACTACATCTATGACCCAACCAAGATCACCAATGAGCCTATCACCATAAAGCTCCATGGCAAGCTGGCGGGCAAGATCAAGGTAAAGGACCTCTATTACCTCCTCCAGGCGGTACTGAGGTTCAAGGGCCTTGCAATGACACAAGATCAGGCAAGGTTGGCCTATATCGTACCTGCAGCCGATGCACTGCAGGCAGGAGCTACATTGATAGACCCCAATACCAGACAGCTACCTCCAGGCCAGACCATAGCCACGTTGGTAATACCTATAGATTATGCAGATGCATCTGTGGTAAAGGCCATGTTGGAGTCCATGAAGATACCCATAGCCATAACACAGGCTGCAAATAGGCTCCTTGTGACATGCTATAGCTCCCAGATCTCGAGGATCCAACAGCTTGTAGGACTCATAGACACACCTGGCAGGCCAAGGACATTCTGGTTTAGGCAGCTATACCACACATCAGCTAGGGCCATGGCAGATAGACTTAGGCCATTGGTAAGCCAGATAGAGGGTATGCCCACAGAGCCTGCTGGTACAACAGAGGAAAAGAGGCCATTTACGGAGCTACTAAAGGCAGGGGCAAAGGGTACTGAGGCCGGTACAACTAGTGCAAGTACTACTAGTTCCAGGATCTTTATAGATGCCGATCCTAGGACCAACAGGCTCTTGATCATAGGCCAATTGCATCAGATCTCCATAGTCGGGCAGCTTGTAGATGCACTCGATGTACCAAGGCCAGATGATAGGAGCCTCTTGATCTATCCTGTAAGGCACATAGAGGCAACTGCCGCTGCAGCAAAGCTAAGACAGCTCGGCATAATGGAGCTGGATAACATCCAGACTACTGCTACTACCTCCACAGATACCCAGCAAGATCCCAAGGGGGCCATAGCAGAACAGGCTGCTAAGACATATCGGATGGTAGTCCTAGAGGCGGTAAATGCCCTATTGATCTATGCAGACACCAATCAGCATCAGATGGTCAAGCTGGCACTTGGCCTGATAGACATACCTGCAGAGGACCTAAGGTCGCTTAGGCTATATAGGCTAAGGAGAGTGGATGCATCCACTGTAGCAGCAAGGCTAAAGGAACTGCAGATCGTAGGTAAGGATGATACCCGCACATCTGGCACACAGCAGGCTCCTAGCAGCCAAGGTACAACTGGAACTAGCAGCCCATCTGGCAGCCTGGATGAGGTTGGCCATACCATTACCACCACACAGATTACCGTCATAGAGGCCATAAATGGCCTGCTCGTACGGGCAACAGAGGCTGTACATAGACAGATCCAGCAGGTCATCGACCTTATAGACACCGATACCCCTCAGCAGGCAATACCTTATCAGATATACTTCCTCGAGAACCAATCCCCGCAGCAATTGGCGGATGTCTTGGGAAAGATCGTACAGCAGACCATACTCAATAAGGAAGGCAAGGTAGAGCGGGTCATACCTAGCCTAGATGAGCAGATCATCATCGTACCTGATCAGGGCACATTCTCATTGATCGTATATGCCAGTAGGAAGAATCAGCAGTGGATAGAAGGGCTCATCAGGCAACTAGATCGCAGGAGGCCCCAGGTACTGATAGATGTCACATTGGTTGAGATCAGAAAGACGGACCAGTTTACGTACGATCTATCCATTACAGGGGCCTCAGGTCAGCGTGTACCTGCCATAACAGGGACCATACTGGATCCTAATGCAACTAGGCCTACAGGTGCTATTCAATCCCTATCAGGTACCTTAGGAGGCTTTTATCTAGATGAGCATATAAGTGCCATACTGCAGGCGGTAGAGAAGAAGGACTATGGTAGGGTCCTTGCCAGGCCAAAGATACTGGTCAATGACAATGAAAAGGGCGTCATCAAGACCACAGAGACCACATATGTGACCAAGAGGTCATCTATACCTGTAACCACAGGTGCTGCAGGCCAGCAGGGCACATTGATAGAGACTGCCGTAGACTATCAGCCCTATGATGCGGGGATAACATTGGAGATCACACCGCACATAGGTCAGGGCAATCTATTGAGGCTGGAGATCACTGCAACAAGGTCTGACTTTGGTAGGCTCTTGCAGGATAGGCCACCGGACAAGATCAGTAGTGACATAAACACTGTAGTTACCGTACCAGATCAGACTACCATCATCCTAGGTGGCATGTTAAAGCTCAATCAGACAAGGGGAGGCTCTAAGGTACCGATCTTGGGTGACATACCGCTTATAGGTTTACTATTTAGGGGCGTATCGAATACAGACACACAAAGCAGGCTGTACATCTTTGTAAGGGCGCAGATCATAAGGCCTATGGATCTAGGGACAGGAGGGATAGAGGACCTGCGTTCTATATCGGAGCAGGCCAGGTCTGCATTCGAGCAGGCAGAGCAGCAGTTCCAGCAATACCCGGACATCCCAGGACTCAAACCAAGACCCACAGAACCCCAAAAGGTCCTCGAGGATAGGTAAGACAGGTCTTGCGCACTATCGGCAACCAGCAGCACAGACAACTGTCAGATAAAGGTGAATGTTGCTGATCAGCAAGATACCAGATATCCTCGATCCGCAAGATCAACAGATGCTCGTCGAGGCAATATCGGGCCAGGATCTCAAGGGCGTCTGCCCTTGAGGTACCTGGCTAGGAACTCCCTTGTAATCGGCGGCACATTTGGGTCGGCAAACCCACCGTGCCCACCACCCTTGACGGTGTAGAATGTCACTGGCACGCCGGCCTTCTTGAGGGCTGCCTCCAAGAGCTCGCTCTGATGATGCGGCACGAGGGGATCCGCATCGCCATGTACGATCAGAAATGGGGGGTCGTCCTTTGTCACATAGGTGATCGGATTGGCGGCGATTGCCTTTTCCTTATTCTCTTGAACCGGCCCACCTACGAGCCTGGATTCGGGCGAGTCTGCGGTATTGTGGACCTGGCCTCCAGGCAGCCGATGCGCATCCATCTGGAGCAGATCGGTCGGGCCAAAGAAGTCCACTACTGCCTGGACCCGACTGGAAACAGCAAGGTTCTCTCCGACATCGAACTGGTTGGCATCGCCTGCAGTTCCCAGCAGGGCAGCCAGATGACCGCCTGCAGATTCACCCCAGGCCGCGAACCGATTGGGGTCTAAGCCATATCTGCCGGCATTGGCACGAAGCCAGCGTACTGCAGCCTTGCAGTCCTCGATCTGGGCAGGAAAGAGGGCATGCTGGCTCAAACGGTAGTTGATGCTCGCGACGGCATAACCTTCAGCCAGAAAAGGCAGCGGTACTGGTCTATCCTTGCTACCTGCAAGCCAGGCCCCACCATGGATGTAGATGATCAATGGCAGATCATTCCGATCGTTGGGGAGGTAAAGATCAAGCCTATGCCGTTCATGGCCATCACTTACATAGGGCAGATCGCGATGGACGACCGTACCTTCTGGGAGATTCGGCAATGACCTAGTTGGTTGGGCTGTAGCAACGCAGGTCGCCAGTATAGCAGCTATCGCGGCCATCCTAATGCCCGCTGCTACTGCGGCATTGAACTTGCGGATCGCAGACAGATTGGAGATCATTCTCTCATCTACGGGCATATTTGCCTTATATGTATTGCATGCGCGCATCGAAATACCTCCTGCTATAGGCCATGAGCACATTGCATACGGAGCATAAGCTAGTAGATCATCGTACCGAAGTCTAGTCAATAGGCAAACCCCGAACCATCGGCAGTCAGTCCAGATCCTCACGGCTAGCAACGGCACTAGATCCAGCCTTCGCAAGTTCCAGTAATAGGCAGTTGATTTGAAGCACCTTCGTATTAGTCTAGGAAGATATGCTTGTATCCGACCGGCAAGGTACTTATGGAGCTTGGCAGATAGAAAGGAGTCAACATGAGACAAGCAATGACGATGATCTGCATTGCGTCGGCCTGCTTGGCCGCTGCATCTGGGCAGGATGCCCGGATCAAGATCGATATAGATAGACAGATCGGTCAGATCGATCGATTCATATACGGCAACTTTGTGGAACACCTCGGCCGCTGCGTTTACGGCGGTATCTACGATCCATGTTCGCCCCTGGCAGCCGAGGACGGGCTGCGCAAGGATGTATTGCAGGCGGTCAAGGACCTGAATGTCTCTATAATCAGATATCCAGGAGGGAATTTTGTCTCGAATTACCACTGGCTGGATGGGGTCGGACCAGATCGTATTGCTAGATTGGAGCTGGCATGGGCCAGGCTGGAAACGAACCGATTTGGGACCAATGAGTTCATGAGGTTTGTCCGCGCAGTTGGGGCCCAGCCATATATAGCCGTGAACATGGGCACAGGCACGATAGAAGAGGCCCAAAGGTGGGTGGAATACTGCAATATCGAGCAAGGCCCGTACTACGCCGAGCTTCGCCGCAAACACGGCTTTGCCCAGCCTTACGATGTGATGTATTGGAGCCTCGGCAACGAGATGGATGGGCCATGGCAGATGGGCCACATGACAGCAGAGGACTACTGCAAGAAGGCAAGGGAGGCGGCAAAGCTCATGCGCCTGACATGCCCCCAGATAAAACTGATCGCCGCTGGCTCGTCTAATTACAGGCCCGGTGCGGACCCGGATCATTGGAATAGCACCATCTTGCACGAGTTGAGGGATGTGATCGACTACATCGCATTGCATATCTACGTAGGCAATCCTGACAACAACTACTACAACTTCATGGCTACGCCGCTGGTCATGGAGCAAAGGACAAGGGTGGTAAAGGGGATGATAGAGCGAGAGATGGTGCACGCCAACAGGGCCGGCCGAGGGCCCATATACATCGCCTGGGATGAGTACAATGTCTGGTACAGGGCCAGGACCGGCCAGGCAAGACAAGGTACGCACGCACTCGAAGAGCGGTACAATCTGGAGGATGCCCTGGTGATCGCTGGCATGCTCAATGGGTTCGTCCGCAATGCTGATTGCATCAAGATGGCAAACATGGCCCAATTGGTCAATGTGATCGCACCCATATTCACCAATGAAAAGGGCCTATTCAGACAGACGATCTACTACCCACTGCAGCTATTCGCCAAGCATGTCCACGGACAATCACTCGATGTGTATGTCGACTGCCCCACATACGACACGGAGAGGTTTTCGATCGGCCTGGGCGAGACCACAACGGTACAGAAGGCTGTACCATACCTGGATGTCAGCGCGGCCTATGACCAGCCCCAGGTCGTGATATGTGTGGTTAATCGACACAAGGACAAGGCCCTTGCCGCACAGATCATCTGTCAGGAAGGCACCTTCGCTGGGCCATTCGAGATCTACGAGGTCAACGGGCCAGACATAAAGGCAGAGAACGACTTCGACAGGGAGTCGGTCAAGGCCATCCGCAGGCCTGACGTACAGGTAAGCGGTCCTACCTTCACCTACGCCTTCCCGGCACACTCATTTACTTTGCTCAGGGGTACTATTCGGCCGCGCTAGTTTGCGATGAGATACCCTTTACAAAAGGTCTACCTTGGAGTATCTGTCTGTTGGTATGAGAGCAGATGACCAAAAGGAGGCCTAGGCAATGAACAGGATGCTAGCCGCTGTAATCGGTTTCATTTTACCCTCGGTAGTGTGTCTGGCCGCAGATAGCCTGACCATAAAGGCCGTCAACCGCCTCCCATTTGCTAGGCCCTCCCAGACCATAGAGCTTACGGCAAGGCAGCTGGCAGGCCTCGGCCAAATAGACCTGGGAAGGATCCATGTGAAGGACGCCTCTGGCAAGGAACTCTTGTGCCAAGCACTGGACTCCGATGGCGACTACAACCCCGATATGGTAATCTTCCAGGCGGACTTCGACCCAGGCCAGACAAGGACCTTCGGTGTCTATGGAGGTGAAAAGTGGGTCTATACGAAGGGGCATTTTAAGGCATATGGCAGGTTCGTGAGGGAGAGGTTCGATGACTTCTGCTGGGAGAATGACCGGATCGCACACCGCATGTACGGAAAGGCCCTGGAGACCTGGATACGAGAGCCGCTTACTAGCAGTGCAGTGGACATATGGTCGAAGAGGACCTCGAGGCTGGTGATAAACGACTGGTATATGGTGGATAATTACCATGTGGATACCGGTGAAGGGGCCGATTTCTACTCTGCAGGGCCCAGCAGGGGCTGCGGTGGCAATGGCCTTTGGGCAGCAGGTAGGCTCTGGGTATCGCGGAACTTCGTCAACTCCCGCGTATTGGCCAATGGGCCGATCAGGGTATTGTTCGAGCTCTATTATGAGCCCTTCGACGTCAATGGGGTGATGGTCGCAGAGGTCAAGAAGATCAGCCTCGATGCTGGCAGCCACCTTAACCATTTCACCAGCATCTATAACCCCTCTCGACCAACCAGTCTGGTCACAGGTATCGGGATCAAGAAGGCCGCAGCCCAACAGAAGGAATCGAACCAGCAGGATGGCTGGTTGGCTACGTGGGAGAGGATGGATAAGTCTGCAGGCTGGCAAGGGCTTGCCGTGATCGTAGACCCAGGCTTGATAGAGGGACAAACAGAGGACGATCGCAATCTGATCGTCCTTGCCAAGGTCCCTGAGGATAACAGGATCTCGTATTGGGCAGGCTTCTGCTGGGACAAGGCAGGCCCATATACAGACCTAAAGGCATGGACGCAGTATGTAGAACGGTTCGCGAGGGCCAGCCGCTCGCCTATAGAGGTTCAGATTTGCGAGGATTGATTGAAAGGATAGGCCATGCAATGCAAGTCGATGTGTATCCTGGCAATAACCACTAGCCTCCTGATCGCACCCTTTGCACTTTCTGCAGGACAGATAGAGGCCTTTCAGCAGTGGCCAGAAGGTGCCGCGCCGGCACAGGTAGGTAAACGGGTGGCAGAAAATTTCCTAAAACGCAGCTTCGACTTCGAGACCAACCAAAGACGGCGATACATCATATATCCAGAGGCATGCACATGGTACGGGGCCCTCACCCTGGCCAGACTGACCAACGATAAGGACCTGGCCGATAGACTTATCAAGAGGTTCGACTTCCTGCTGACACCAGAGGGGTCGAAGCGGATATCACCTGAGGCCCATGTTGACTACAGGGTCTTTGGCATAGTCCCATTGGAGATCTATATCCAGACAAAGGACAAGCGTTACCTTGATGTTGGTCTTGGCTTGGCGGATGCCCAATGGGAAAAGACGACCGATGATGGGATCACCGCGGAGGCCAGGTACTGGATCGACGACATGTACATGATTACTGCGGTCCAGACCCAGGCATATAGGGCCACTGGTAAGGCCAAGTACATAGACAGGGCTGCCCTTGCCATGGCCTCGTATCTCGATAGGCTACAGCAGCCAAACGGGCTGTTCTACCATGCACTGGACGTGCCATTCTTCTGGGGCCGTGGAAATGGCTGGGTCGCTGCCGGGATGGCAGAGCTCTTGCGGTCCCTACCAGAGGACCATCCCAAGCGGCCTAGGATCATGGAAGGCTACAAGAAGATGATGGATGCCCTGTTGAGGTATCAGGACCCCAATGGCATGTGGCGACAGTTGATAGACAGACCTGAGTCTTGGCCAGAGACCTCCAGCACAGGGATGTTCACCTTTGCCATGGTCACAGGTGTAAAGAATGGCTGGCTCGACAAGGAGACCTACGCGCCTGCGGCCAGGAAGGCATGGTTGGCACTGGTGGGCTTTATCGATGAGGATGCAAACGTCAGGCAGGTCTGCGTAGGGACAAACAAGCTTAACAATTACCAATACTATATCGATCGGCCCAGGAGCACAGGCGACCTGCACGGTCAGGCCCCGGTGTTATGGACGGCATCAGCCTTGCTCCGCTAGGGCTGATCAAGGGGAACCTTTGATCAGGGTCTTGTCGCATGCAGTAATATCTGTACTTTTGACTGGCCTTGGATCTGGAGGTCCTCCTGATGGCCAGGAGCCAGTGATGGGCCTCATAGGGCAGGTTAGGCCTGCCATCGTGGCCATACTCCAGGGAGGACCTGCCGGACCGGTTCAGGTATCCAGCGGGTGCCTGATACACCAAAAGGGTTTCATCATCACCACTGATCTACCCATAAGGGGCTGCCCTGGATTGGTGTTGACCGATGACCTTGTCCTGTATCCCTATCAGGTCGTAGGCCGTCTGCCAGAAAAGGACATATGTCTGCTGAGGATCGACAGGGATGGATCGCAGGCGTACCTGCGGCTAGGTTCCAGTAAGGGCTTGGCTGCAGGACATCGGGTCTTGGTGGCAGGTAACCCTGGCGGACGGGGCGTGGCGTTTGCAGAGCGTCTGATCGCCAATCCTGCAGTTGCCCCCAGTACACAGGATGTACTGGAGATCGCGGGTCTCGGGCCTGACCAGATGGACCGCTTCATACAGCTCGATGGCAGGGTCACAGGGCTTGTTGGCGGCCCCGTCATCGATACCGATGGGAATGTTATAGGGATCATCACGTCAAAGGCCATGACCGAGGACGGGGTGAATCTGGCCGTACCAGTAGACAGGATCAGGGCCTTCTTTTATGAGCTTCTGGCACCAGAGGAGAGGGGCGGCTTCTGGACGGGCCTTGAGGTCAATACTATGACAAACAATGCAACCATCCTTTTGGTAGACCCTGAAGGGCCTGCAGCAAAGGTAGGGCTAGCCCCTGGCGACCAGATCCTTGCGGTCTATGGCAGGCCTATCAGGGATGGTACTGACTGGCTGATGGCATTGGTAGGCAGAAGGCCTGGCGAGGCGCTGGTCTTGGTTGTGGGTAGACAAGACCATCAACCTAGCAGACGGGAATGCACGGTCAACTTGCAGCCCTATCCACAGAAGGCCTTGACAGCGCGCCAGGGCCTATCTGAGGGCATCTGGTATGCGGTATTTAGGGGTAGATTCTCTAGGCTGCCGGACTTCGGGCAGCTCGAGCCGGTTACATATGGTCAAGCCTCGGGCATCGGGCTTTCGGGGATCGAAGGCCTAGAACAAGAAGACTTCGCCCTGGTCTTCGATGGATTCATCGATGTGCCTCGATCTGGCGTGTACAGGATCGTACTGGGATCTGATGATGGCAGCGTGCTCCTGCTCGATGGTGCGCCAGCCATCGACAATGACGGCATCCATCCCTATCAGGAGGCCTCTGCGGTACGCCACCTTTCCGCAGGGCTGCACCACATACGCCTTGGCTACTTCCAGCGTACAGGCCGCGCTGACCTGAGGCTCAGGGTGGAGCCAGACAACCTGGCTGGTGACCAACAACCGATCCCGTTGCGATTACTTTGCGATTGACCTGCTGGCCTTGACCGGCCCTTGTTTGTAGAATCATCTCTATGATGGCACCCTGCATGATACTACTGTCGATGGTCCTGGCCTTAGCAGGGATGGGGTACAGCGACACGTCCAGGCCTAATATCGTCATCATCCTCGCTGATGACCTAGGTTATGGCGATATAGGTTGTTACGGTCAGAGAAGGATAATGACCCCGAATATAGACAGGCTCGCACAGCAGGGTATGAGGTTCACACAGGCGTATGCAGGCTCTACGGTCTGTGCCCCATCGCGGTGCGTATTGATGACAGGCCTCCATACAGGCCACTGCCGTGTCCGTGGCAATGGTGGCCACACGCCCATGGCACAATCCCTCAGGCAAGAGGACCTGACCATCGCCAAGATCCTTCAGAAGCTTGGGTATGCTACCGCTGCAATAGGCAAGTGGGGACTCGGAGATATGGGTGCTGCGGCCCCAGGTTTACCCTGGAGGCAGGGATTCGACTACTTCTTCGGCTATCTCAACCAGACACACGCACATAATTACTACCCTACCTTCCTTTGGGAAAACGATCAGAAGGTCAGGTTGCGGAATGTCGTACCGGATGAGAGGCCGAATGGCGCAGGCGTAGCAACGGTGAGGTTAGATTACAGCCCGGACATCATCGCAGAAAGGGCCATCTCCTTCATTCGCGATCACAAGCAAGGGCCATTCTTCCTCTATTATGCACCGACCATCCCTCACGCCAACAACGAGGCCAAGGGGGCTGGGTTGGAGGTACCAGACCTCGGCCCATACAAGGATATGGATTGGCCTACCGCGCAGAAGGCACATGCTGCCATGATCACCAGGCTCGACCTGCACGTAGGCAGGATCGTCCAGACCCTTTCGGAACTCGGCATACAGGATAGGACCGTCGTCATATTCACATCGGATAATGGGCCTCACGCCGAAGGAGGGAACGACCCCAATTTTAATGATTCCAATGGGCCTTTCAGAGGGATAAAGAGGGACCTCTATGAAGGTGGGATCAGGGTACCTTTCATCGTGGCCTGGCCTGGCAAGATAGATGCCGGAACGGTCTGTCAGCGGATCGTCTGGTTCGCTGACCTACTGCCGACATGTGCGGAATTGGCAGGAGCGAAGATTCCTGCAGGCCTAGATGGGGTGAGCATACTAGATCTACTGTTGGGCAAGCCTAGGGCAGACCTCGACAATAGGGTCCTCTATTGGGAGTTCCATGAAAGGGGCTTTGCGAGGGCGATTCGGAAGGAAAGATGGAAGCTGGTAGATCCAGGAGGTGACAGGCCCATAGAACTCTACGACATCCAAGAAGACCCAGGTGAGACCAAGAACCTATCGCAGCGATATCCTGATATCGCGATCCAGTTGCAGCGTCTTATGGCTGCTAGTCGTACAGAAACGCCTGACTGGCCCGTGCAGTCACGTATCGGCAAACAGGACCGATGATCAAAGGAGTGGACCGATGGGCCCGATGCACATGAATGTATCTAGGTCAACGATGTTATTGACGATCCTTCTTGGACAAACCGCAGGGGTTCTGGGTCAGCGTCTGGTGCAGAATTTTAATGGGGATTGGCGATTCGCCAGGGGCCAGCAAGACGAAACGGTCTTGGGCCCGGGCTTCGACGATTCCCATTGGCAGCATGTACGCCTACCGCACGACTGGGCCATCAGCGGTCCTTTCGACCCGAACGAGGATGGCTATGCAGGCAAGCTGCCATGGAGGGGCGTCGGTTGGTACAGAAAGGTCTTCACCCTGGACAAGAAACACACTGGTAGACGCGTCTACCTGGACTTCGATGGCGTGATGGCCTTCCCAAAGGTCTACATCAATGGCAAGCTGGCAGGTCAGTGGGACTATGGCTACATGTCGTTCAGGGTCGATGTGACACCATTCGTGGTGTTCGGGGCACGCAATCTGATAGCGGTCCAGGCAGACACTACCAGGCACGGCACGAGGTGGTATCCAGGGGCCGGTATATACAGGAAGGTGACATTGACGATCTGCGATCCTGTGCACGTAGGCCATTGGGGCATATATATCACTACACCTGAGGTAGGGGATGGATCAGCGAAGGTCCAAGTACAATCCACGATAGAGAACCACACGCAAGATCAGGTCCAGGTCGATGTACAGCAGGTCATCTATGACCCGCAAGGCCGCGTAGTTGCAAAGGGCACAAAGGGCATAGTCGTGCCTGGATCCGGGAAGGCCCACCTGGAGCAGGCCTTCACTATCAATGACCCAAAGACCTGGGATGTGGCAAGCCCGAGGCTGTACAAGGTCAGGACGATACTCAAGGTTGGCGGCAAGGCAGTGGACCAGCAGGATGATACATTCGGCATCCGTACCTTCCAGTTCACCGCAGATGACGGTTTCTACCTCAACGGCCGCAGGCTCCAGCTTAGGGGCGTATGCCTCCACCACGACCATGGCCCATTGGGTGCGGCCTTTTACACAAGGGCCATGGCCAGGCAGTTGGAGATCATGAAGGACATGGGTGTCAATGCCATCAGAACCAGCCACAATCCACCCTCGCCTGAGCTCTTGGACCTATGTGACAGGATGGGCTTTGTGGTATGGGATGAGGCATTCGATAAATGGGATGCCACTGCTGACAGGAGCAGGGACGTACCCCTTGAGGATTATGCATGCAGGCAGATCCGATGTCTGGCCATGCGCGACAGGAATCACCCGTCTGTGGTGGTCTGGTCCATAGGAAATGAGATCGGTGAAGACGGCAGGGATGGTGTGACCCCTGAGCGCGTAAGGATCCTCAGCGACGCCTTTAGGCAGGTGGATCCTACGCGGCCTGTAGGCATGGCATGCCATATCCCTTCCATGGCAGAGCGCCCGAACTTCACTGCCCTGGACCTCACCGGCTGGAACTATGCCCGCAGGTACGGGATATTCAGACAGCGCTATCCTGATAAACCTATCGTCTATAGCGAATCTGCCTCCGCATTGAGCACAAGGGGCTTCTACGAACTACCGCTGCCCAGGACAAAGACCGACTATTCGTCTCAATTGCAGGTGGACTCCTATGACCTCAATGCAGCCCCTTGGTCTGATATAGCCGATGCAGAGTTTGCATTGATGGAGCAGGATAGATTCGTTGCAGGTGAGTTTGTCTGGACCGGTTTCGACTATCTGGGCGAACCGACCCCGTTCAGCAGACAGGCCCGCAGTTCGTACTTTGGCATCGTCGACCTGTGCGGCATACCCAAGGACCGGTTCTATCTCTATCGGAGCTATTGGAGGCCAGATGCGACAACCATCCACATAGTCCCACATTGGAATTGGCCGGACCGGGTCGGTAAGGTCGTACCAGTCTTCGTGTATACCAATGGGGATTCTGCAGAGCTATTCCTAAATGGCAGGTCGCTTGGCCTCAGACGGAAGGGTATCTTGCCTGCCAGACCACCGAGCCTGGCTGAGGGCTGCCCTGCCATTGCCAGTTCCAGCCAGGATGGCCATCCAGCAGGGCATGCCAACGACAAGGCCACACAGACCAGGTGGGCTGCAGCAAGCCCAGACCCCAATCAGTGGTGGCAGGTAGACCTAGGCCAGGTCACTAGGGTCAGATTCCTCGCCATAGATCTTGAGAGGGAGGAAAAGAACTACGGCTATGTCATAAAGGCATCAATCGATGGGCAGGACTGGCAGCCCATCGTGACCAAGCCGACCAGTCGCCAGCCTATGTGGGGCGGGCCTACCGAGGCATTCCATGACGTAGACCTGCATGCCAGGTTCCTGCGGATAGAGTTCAATAGACTCCAGGAAGGGGTATGGGCCTCGATAAGGCAATTTGGTGTGTATCAGCAGGAGGTCCCATCGTCATACTATGACGTCACATATAGATATAGACTCAGGTGGGATGATGTGATCTATGAGCCAGGCGAGCTCAAGGTCATAGCATACAAGGCAGGCCAGCAGATAGGCCAGGCAGTACTCAAGACCGCTGGAAGACCCGCCAAGCTGCGGCTTACCCCCGATAGGACCGAGTTAGAGGCTAGTGGCGAGGACCTCTGCTATGTGCTAGTAGAGGCATTGGACAAGGACGATCAGATATGTCCCTTGGCAGATGACCTGATAAGATTCAAGGTAGATGGCCCTGCGGTCATTGCCGGCGTAGGCAACGGCAATCCCCTCTCATTGGAGCCATTTCAGGCAGACCATCGTAGGCTCTTTAATGGCAAGGCAATGTTGATCCTCAGGACAAAGGAGGGTCTTGCAGGCAGGATTCGCGTCCAGGCCAGTGCAGATGCCCTAGCCCCTGCGGGCATTACCCTCAGATCGAGGCCAGTTAGAGGCAATAACCGATGACAGACAAACAATGGCAACAATTGTTGGCAGTTCTGGCAGGAGAGGTCCTTGACCCGCTTCCCTGTGGGTTCATCATCGACTGTCCGTGGCTGCCAGGCTGGTACGGGGTAAAGGTGATCGACTACCTGGTCAACCAGCAGGTCTGGCTCGATGCGAACCGAAAGGCCATAGAGACCTTCCCGGATGTCTGGTTCCTGCCCGGGTTTTGGGCAGAGTTCGGGATGTGTACGGAACCGTCCGCCTTTGGCTCGGTCTGTCAGTTCACCGAGGATGGCTTCCCCCATGCCAAGAAGAGGATCCTGAGGATATCGGACATCGATGACCTCCAAGTGCCTGACCCGCACACGGACGGGTTATTGCCATTCGTGATAGCTCGCCTGAGGTGGGCAAGTCCTGTCATAGAGGATATGGGCCACAGGATCAGGTTTTCTATCGCGAGGGGCCCGCTCAATATCGCATCCTTCCTGATGGGCACAACCGAATTCCTAATGGCCCTCAAGACCGACCCAGGTCCGATACACAAGCTGTTGCGTCTCATCACGGACTTCTTGCGTCAATGGCTCCAGCTCCAGCAGGAGTCCTTTCCCAGCATAGATGGGGTGATGATACTGGACGACGTAGTCGGGTTCATAGGCTCGGAAGACTTTGACGAATTTGCATTCCCCTATCTGAAAGAGCTCTTCGATACAAGACTATCGGTCAGGTTCTTTCACAACGACGCCTCATGCAGCCAGTCCATCGGTCGATATGCCCAGATGGGTGTCAATCTCTACAACCCTGGATCTGGTGATGGGATTACCAAATTGAGGCAATTGGCTGGACCGGAGGTGACCATCCTTGGCAATATCCCGGCCAGGGATGTACTGGCAGATGGCAGCCCAGACCAGGTCAGGCAGGCGGTCAAGGAGATGCTCTCGCAAATCAAGGATAGGCGAAGGTGGATACCATCCTGTGGGGGTGGGATGCCACCTGGTGTAGGCACGGAGAATATCAAGGCGTTCATAAATGCGGTGCGATTCTAGGCCCAGGGTGGCCACGCAATGCGTATCTTCTTACAATTCCTGCTGATAGCATTTCCGATCTTGTCTATCTGCCTTGCCCAAGACACATTGAGGCTGGATCTATCCGGGCTTGGCAAGGATGACGCAGTGCCGTGGGAGTTCATGTGTACTGAAGGGAGGCGCGCGGGCCAATGGACCACCATCCCGGTCCCATCCAACTGGGAGATGCACGGCTTCGGCACCCTGAATTATGGACGAGACGATACGTCAAGGCCGGTAGAACAGGGCAGGTACAGGCGGAGATTCCATATACCTGTCGAATGGAAAGGATTGCGGGTCTTTTTGGTCTTTGATGGTGTCATGACCGATACGGAGGTGAGTATCAACGGAAAACTCGCCGGGCCCAGGCATCAAGGCGGGTTCTATAGGTTTAGCTACGAGGTGACGAACCTGCTAGAGTACGGCACAGAGAACCTCTTGGAGGTCACTGTGGACAAACTCTCTTCGGACCTTTCAGTTAACCGTGCCGAGCGCCAGGGGGATTACTGGGTCTTTGGGGGCATATACAGGCCCGTCTACCTCCAGGCAGTCCCACAACAATTCTTAGAGCATGTGGCCATTGATGCCCGTGTCGACGGGACGTTCATCATACAGGTAGATGTCAACGGAACGGGCCCCGACACAGTCGAGGCACAGGTGACGGACCTGTCGGGCAGGCCTATCGGCAATGCCTTCTTCGCAAGGATCGAATCGGGCAGGGCCGTGCTTCGAGCAACCCTACCCACGATCAGACCTTGGTCCGCGGAGACACCGAACCTTTACCTTGTACAAACAAGGCTGAAACAGGCAGATCGATTGGTGCACCAGCGTCAGGATAGATTCGGATTTCGCACCTTCCAGGTGAAGACCGGCGACGGACTCTACCTCAATGGTGCGCGGGTCATCCTCAAGGGCGTAAATCGACACTGCTTCTGGCCAGATACCGGCAGGTGCCTGAGCGAGGCGGTCGACCGCATGGATGTAGAGCTCATACGTCAGATGAACATGAATGCAGTCAGGATGTCGCACTACCCGCCTGACGAGCGATTCCTCGACTTGTGCGATGAGGTCGGGCTATATGTCCTCGACGAGCTTGCGGGCTGGCAGAAGGCCTACGAAACCCAGGTAGGACGTAGCCTCGTAAGGGAAATGGTCCTGAGGGATCGCAACCACCCATGCATCCTGTTCTGGGACAACGGCAACGAAGGCGGTTGGAATACGGAATTGGATAGTGAGTTTGGCAGGTGGGACATCCAACAACGACCTGTCCTGCACCCCTGGGCGATCTACAGCGCAGTCAATACAGATCACTATGAGACATATGAATCTACCAAGAAACTATGCAGCTCTGGCGATATCCTCATGCCAACGGAGTTTCTACATGGCCTTTTCGATGGCGGCGCCGGCGCTGGACTCGAGGACTACTGGTCACTGATGCTCTCGAGCAAGACCATTGGGGGTGGCTTTATCTGGGCCTTTGTGGATGAGGGGCTCAGGCGTCCAGATACGGGTCTGATCGACGTGGCAGGAAATGCAGCCCCTGATGGTATACTAGGTCCTTATAGACAAAAGGAGGCCAGCTTCTTTGCCATAAAGCAGATCTGGTGCCCGATCTTCGTCTGCGAAAAGACCTTGCCCGACGGGTTCGACGGCAAGCTTACGATAGAGAATCGCTACAGCTTTACGAACACCGCCCAATGCAGATTCATCGCAGAGCTGAGGAGCCTGCCAACCATCAGGCCTATCGGATTTGGCGACAATAACAGGGCGGTGATCTGCAAGACAGAGGTGCCTGCCATTCCGCCCGGCCAGAAGGGGCAGTTGCGGATAGAACTGCCAGCCGGTTGGCAGGGATACGACTGCCTGGCATTACGCGCACGGGACCCGGCAGGCATGGAGCTGTGGACATGGACCTGGCCCTTGCCAGGTGTAGAGAGGTTTTGCAGGATCACAAGCAGGCCAGGGGCGATGCCCATCAAGGTCACCGAGACGCAGGAGGATATCGATATCCAGGTAGGCCGGCTGAACCTGCGATTTGCAAGGGCAGATGCGCGGCTGCTATCGGTGCGACTCGGCGAGGGGGCGATATCCCTGTCAAACGGCCCTCGCTTGCTGTCAGGGGAAGGACGACTCGTCCATATGGAACATTCTCCAGATGGCCAAGATTATCTCATAAAGGCAGACTATGAAGGTCAATTCAGATCAGTCATATGGCGGATCCAGGCAAATGGTTGGATCTGCTGCGATTATGAGTATGCTGCACAAGGGCCCCAAGAGGTCTTGGGCATAGGCTTCGACTACCCGCAGCACAAGGTCAGGGCAAAGACATGGATCGGGGATGGGCCGTATCCTGTATGGAAGAACAGGCTTGCAGGCGTGACCTTTGGACTTTGGTCGAATCGTTATAACGACACCATCACTGGCTGGTCTGGCTGGGATTATCCACCATTCAAGGGTTACTTCTCGAATGTGCGATGGCTTCAACTGGATACGGATGAAGGGCCGATCACTGCGGTCCTGAAGCTGCCGATGTTTGTGCAGGTCCTGACACCATCCTTGCCTCCTGCAAATCTTCGGATGAAGACCGATCTGCCCATACCAGAGGCTGGACTTGCCTTCCTGCATGCAATACCAGCCATAGGCAACAAGTTCCATACCGCAGCACAGACAGGCCCTCAGGGCCAACCGACCATGGCCGACGGTCTGTATAGAGGGTCTGTATACTTCTTCTTCGGGCCACTGGACCTCTAGACCGCAGAGGCGATGACCGCATCGATCTGCCCTGCCTGCTGTAGCATGGACGCCACCAGCCTGCACTGACAGCGGCACCTGTCTAGATTCTGACTCGGCCTTGAGATCTTGAAGTATCGATCCCCTGCGATGAAGTCTGTCAGGAATCGAGTGGCCATGATCAATGCCATGAATTGCCCTGAGAGGGATATGTACCTGTATTGGTCAGGGCCTATCCGACCTTGACTACCTTCGATGAAACCCTTTACCGCCGCCTTGTATCTATCCATACATATCTGGACCTTTGTCAGATCCTGCTCATCCTCTGCAGCGACGGAGCACGTGGTACGCAGGATATCGCCGAGGTCGTAAAGCCAGACCCCCTCCATCACCGTATCTAGATCGATCACACACAAACCTTGTCCGGTTTTCCGATCCAAGAGCACATTATTGACCTTGGTGTCGTTGTGGGTTGCCTGCGGTCTGATCGCGCCGGCATTGAGCAATTCCGATGGCTCCAAGAGGATCCGGCTATGTCCCAGGATGAAATCGATCTCGGGCTTTGCCTGTATTGCCCTGTTGAGTGGATCCGATCGCAGCACCTCCATGAGCTGTGAAAGCCTGGCACGACCATCGTGGAAGGCAGGTATAGTCTGGTGCAGTCTGGCAGCAGGTAGGTCGGCAAGCACGGCATCGAATCGGCCGAATGCCATTGCCGCCTGGTAGACCTGGCGGCAGTCCTGTGGCATCTCGACTGCCATCGAATCCTCTACAAAGACATACATCCTCCAGAACCTACCTCTCTCATCCAGGTAATATGGCATACCGGTGGCATCTGGCACAACGGTAAGTACCTGTCTTGCTATGTCCTGGCAACCGATAGCCTCCAACTTCTGGCGGATGTGAGAGGTGACAAGCAGGATATTCTCCATCATGGCAGGCGGGTCCCTGAAGACCGCGGAGTTTATCTGCTGCAGGATGTAGTCCCTGACGCCGTGGTCGGTCTGGAATCTCGCTAGGTAGGTCTGATGTATGTGGCCATGACCGTATGGCATGCAGTCGATGCATCGGCCCTGTGCCTGGAAGGAGCCGGCTATGGTCCGAATCTCTTTGTCACCTATCACGTCCTAGGCCCAAAGGTCTCGAGGGTACTTGCCCTCTCGAATCAGATGCCCGATCTTTGCAATAGCTGCATCCTTATCCTGCTTGTACGTTACACCAAACCAGCCCTCCGTGGTAGGCACCACCTTGACCAGTATCCTATGCTCCTGCACAAGGGTGTTTATGATCGTAGGCAACAAGAACTCAGATGTGCTATCTGCATGCTGTTTGATGAATTGTTCAAAGAGCCTCTCGAAATGATCGAATATACTGGTGTGAAAACCCCAAAAGTTCATGGAAACGATCTTGTCGCCAGGTATCTTGATTACAGAGCCATCCTTGCGAATGATCGCATCCTGGCCAGACCTCTCTATCCCTTTCTGCTCTGTGATAGTTACAAGATATCCATCACCATCGCATTCGCAGATCCCCCTCGTGACCCCTCCAAACTCCGAGAGTGTATTGCGCAACTGATAGCCTATCAATACCTGCTGCCGACCATCGGAGGCTGCAATCTGGTCCAATAGCCTTTTTGCAAGGGTATAGGTACCTGGTCCATAGTAATCATCCGAGTTGATCACTGCAAATGGCCTATTGATGGCCTGCCTTGCCACAAGCACTGCGTGTCCTGTACCCCAAGGCTTCTGCCTCTGCGCGGGAATCCTGTCGCGGCTCACGAGGCTATCAAGCTCCTGGTAGACGAATGCCATCTCGACCCTTGGGCCGATCCGCTGCTCAACCCGCTGCCTGAAGGCCTGCTCGAAGTCCTTGCGTATCACGAACACAACCTTTGTAAACCCTGCAGAGATTGCATCATATATGGAATAGTCCATGATCCACTCGCCATTCGGGCCGACTGGATCTATCTGCTTCAATCCACCGTAACGACTGCCCATCCCTGCTGCCATGACCAGCAGGATTGGCCCGCCTTCATTCCTTGCAACCATCTTAGTCATTTCTATCCTTTCATACCCGTCTCTTGAGCGAACCTTGATGCAAGCTGACCACTAATCGGTGCGAGCTATTCTAATGATCTGTCCGTCAAGACCAAGGGCCTATTGGTACTGGTGTTCAAACACACCGAGCGGCCTGGCCTTTGCCCACATGCCCCTGGTAAAGTCCGGGAAGGGCATCGGCCTGCCTGCATGGCCTACGGATTGCTCACTGAGTGGGAATATGCAGCTCCATGTGACCGAGTCGTATACATCGATGTCTGGGGGTATACCCATCCTCAGGGCCCGGATCAGCCTGTAGTCTTCTATGTAATCCATGCCCCCATGGCCTGCCCCAGTTGCCTTTGCCTGCAATGCCTTCCAGATCGGATGCTCATATCTATCCAGATAGCCGTCCAGAGGTTGCCATTGATCCTCTTGGCCTTCCCCTTCCACATAGATCAGCGGCTGTGGATACTTGCGGACAAGGCCCCTCGTGCCCTGGATCAAGAACTCGCGGCTGTAAGGCCTTGGCAGGTGGGTATCATGCTTTACGACAATGGTCTTGCCCTTTGCAGTGTTGATCAATGATGTGTTCACATCCCCGAGCCTAAAGGCCTGATCTGCCCATTGTGGGTATCTTGCCTTTGCGTAGAGGTTGAGTCCTATCGACCTGGTGCTGACAGAGACCAGGTACTCGAACCTGTCACCCCTAAGTATATCCATGCACCAGGCCACCGGGCCGATGCCATGTGTAGGATAGGGGTTGCCATTCCTTTTTATCGCATACTGCAGCCGCCACATCCCCTGATAGTACGTCGGCGATAACTTCAGTTCCCTCAGGTCGTGAAGATAACCGCACTCGGCATGCAAGAGCTCGCCGAACAACCCTTGCCTTACCATGTTCAGGACTGCCATCTCTATCCGGTCGTAGCAGCAGTTCTCCATCATCACGCAATACCGCTTGTGCCTCTCCGCTGCCTCAACCAACTGCCAACATTCATCCAATGTGGTAGCTATAGGTACCTCACATGCCGCATGCTTGCCATTCTCCATAGCCGCTAGGCAGACGGGCGCATGCCACTGCCAGGGTGTCGCGGTGTAAACCAGGTCGATATCCTCCTGCTGGCAGAGCCTGACAAAGTCCCTTTCCCCGTGCTGGCCATATACCTTTGGATCGGCCTGGCCAGACCTGACGATCCGCTCCCTCGCCCATTGGGTCCTTTCTGGGATGATGTCACATATGGCCGTGATCAGGCAGCCCTCTATGCGCAAGAGGTTCTCGATATGTCCTCTACCCATATTGCCTATGCCGACAAAACCCACGCGTACCCGATCCTTGGGCCTGTCCACCCAGCCCGGCATGGCCAGCCCTGGCCTTTGGGTCTGGCAACCATTGGAACCTATGCCAGCCAGAGACGCGGCTAGCCCTGCCCCTGCTGCCTGCCTCAAGAACTGCCTGCGGTCGATGGTCCTATCCATATGCCAACCTTTCAGATGCAAGATCCTGTCGCGTCTATGATACTGGTTGGCCCTTGTAATGGTACTACTTGGTCTGGATATAGCCTTGGATGTACACCTGCCTTGGGATCCTATCGCTGGTATGTTCGAAGTGCCATGGGTCTGTGAGGTTTGTAGCACCTATGGCCACCTCCGCATACTTGTTCAGCCTCCTGGAGAGCCTACAGTCGAGCTTCCAGTACTGATCTACGTACCTTCGGTTTGCTACGCGCCCATGATCATAGTAACTGTCAGTATAATAGAGCTGGACGTTAAGGGTAGTGGCCTGATCCATATAGAAACGGTTTGTCAGACCCCATTTGTTCCGGGGCACGGGGTCGAATGTAAGCCTGTTTGGTGTCTCGTTCATGATGTCCTGTTTTTCCTGGTGGGTGTAGGCATGGAACGCCCGGACCAGCCACCAACCAGTAGGCCTGAAACTTGCGGTAGTCTCAAGGCCGTATGTAGTAATATCCATTACATTCCTCAGGTATGTAGGCGATCTGCCAGTACCCTTCTGGCCATAAAGATCTGTATGAAGGTTGTAGAAGGTGTCGCAGCTCAGATCCACCGGTCCGATCTTGCCACGATAGCCCAGCTCATACGCGATCAGGTGTTCATTATCGAGGGTCTGGTCTGAAAGGAGTCCTATCTTGCCCGGCGTCTTCTCCTCCCTAATGAAATACCCTTGCATAACGGGCCTGCTAAATGCCCGTGCGATACCGGCCCTAAAGTATTGCTCCGGTGCAGCTTCCAGGACCAGTGCCGCCCTAGCGGCCCAGTCATGGCCTGTTAGTTCGTTGTACTGCGATCTATAACCCAATGTCAGCCATAGATCTTTTTTGAGTGAGATCTCATCCTCGATGAACGCGCTGACCTGGTCGTTGACAAACCTATCTGGATCTGCAATGGCGACATAGCCTGTTGGTTCTGTCCTGAAACCATCCCTGGTATAGTCGGCCCCCCAGACGATGGTGTGGGGACCACGAACCAGCGTATGTTGAATCTCTACTATTCCCTCCCTACTCCAGGCATCATATGCTGGGTTGTGCGTCAATCGCCAGTAACCCTGACCCCACATGAACTGGAACGAGTCCGTTTCCGAAATCCTCCTGTTCCAGACCAGATGCATATACTGCATCGAGGGGCATGTCCAGACCGTATTGTTGGTTGTAAACTGACCCTCCCTGTGCCCGGCAGCAAGCATCAGGCTGGAGTTCTCATCTAGCTGCAGTTCAGCACGGCTGGTCAGGGTACCGTTCTCGAAGGTATCTGCAAAGTCATCTCCACCGCTGGTACCGAATCCCTTGGTATGGTATCCAGCGCCCGTCACTCGCCAGCTCAGATTACGCACTGTGCCCCCATAACGCCCGACCGCCTCCTGGTGTTGGTAATCACCAAACTTTCCATATAGGAAACCGCCTTGGGCGTCCGCTGCCTTCTTGGTAATGATATTGATAACGCCATTCATGGCATTAGCGCCCCAGGCAACCCCTCCAGGCCCCCTTATCACCTCGATCCTCTCTATGTCCTCGAGTACTATGGGTTGAAAGTCGAATTCGGTCCCGCCCTTGTATGCATCATAGAGGCTGCGACCGTCCAACAATATCTGTATCTGCCTGCAATTGTGCAAGGCAAAACCCCTGATTCCTACCTCAGAACTGAAAGAAAGGCTATCGTTAACCTGCATACCAGGGACCATCCTAAAAAGGTCTGTGAGTCTAGATGCCCCAGACATCCTTATGTCCTCTGCTGTGATCACGTAGATGGCGCTACTGACCCGCTTAATGGGCTGGGCCCTCCTGGCAGAGCTTACGACCTCTATCTGCATCAACTCCTCAAGCGAAAGGTCCAATAGCCTTTCAGTAGTCTCCTGAGCTTGGCATACCGATCCTATACCCCACGCTAATAGACACATCGATATTACGTAGCTCTTTGAACGCCACAAATAATCTGTATCCATATAGTCTTCTCCTATGGCTTAAACCGGTCATGTCGAACCATATGCCTATATCCTGACAAGTTGAGCTTTCAGGATTATTCGTCAACGACAGCGAGGGTTCTTAAGAAGGGCAGCTGGGGCAACGATAGGCCGCCTTGGTAGTATGGTACTATCGGTCTTATAGGGCTCTGGCGGGAATTGACCTGCATGAAGCTATCTGATCAGCCAGTGGTATTCCTGAAGGCTCAACAACGTACCTGACCCACTGCGCCTTGTGGCAATTCCCTGGACCGAGGCCGCTCCAGCCGCCAGCGTAGTCACATATGGGATCTTGTACCGACTGCCATCTTACGGATATAAGAATCATCCTGTTTGCTCCACTTATCTATAGGGGTATTGATCAGATGTATCTGTCGATTCATGATGTCATCCTTGACGTTCGGTCTGCCTTCATAGATCTTGAGGATGGGTTTGCATACGATACCATTCTCGGATAGAAATTCAAACGTGCCTTTTGTGGCAATGATCTCAAACCCCAGTGATTGGAAGCCCATAGCCGTCTCAACTATGGACCTTCCTTTATCCTTGTCCGCCAAAGTGATAAGCACTGTTCCCTTCGTAGGTATGCGCCCCGGGATGATGTCCCAATTTCCGCTGAAATTCGACCTGCAGCCAGGTAACCTCCGGTATCCTATATCCCAACTTCTTGACTGTCAACCAAATGACCCAACGCCGATATCAACACCAGCATCTGGGTGCACGCCTGGAGTCGTCTGAAGACTTTCTAGACGAAAGCTGCACCAGCCAAGCCATCGCTTGGTCTGGACTCTTCCAGGACGAACAGATAGGACTTTTTGACCGCCAATCCTCGTTGGATCAATCCATCCAGAAGGGCCCCACAGACCACCGCATTCTCCCTGGCCCCAGGCCAGAAACCCAGGACCTGCTTATGGCCGTCGGTGGTGATTCCATGAGCAGTAATCATCGTATAATCCCCAAATTCCTTGCCGTCGATCAGGATCAAGGCCATCTCCAGACCATCCAGTCTGCGTTCTGTAAGCTGACGCATTGGGCGGCACTGGTGGCCTTCCAGTGACGGCTGACTGAGCTCTTGTCGATCCCATAGCCATCGCAGACCTCCTCCAGGACCCCCTCATAGTCCCGCATGGAAACCTACGGAGGCTCTTGGCATGGACCGCCTCTCGCATGCTGGCCGGTTGCCTCAAGGCTGCATAGCGATTCAGGGGCATCTCCGGGCCGCCCTGGTACTTATACCGGGGTCCTGCACACAGTTCGATCTCTTCGTCGATAAGGGCCTTGATGGCCAATAAGCGAGCCTTACAGGCTGTCTCTGCTATTTCTGGAGGACACCCGCCTTATACAACTCAGAGGCCTGATTCAGCCCAGTCTGCCACCTAGGTTCGGCAATAGTGCATCGGGCCTTTCCTTCTCAATGATCCTCGCCATGGTTTCAAGGTTCAACGGCTCTATGTATCGCACGTCAGCCATGCCTGGGTCTGCCATGATCGTGGTTGGATTGGAATTGACCAGTACGATCTGGTAGCCCAGCGCTCGCAATGCCTTGCAGGCCTGGGTGCCTGAATAGTCGAATTCGCATGCCTGGCCTATCACGATCGGACCAGAGCCAACGATCATCACCTTCTCTATGTCAGTCCGTTTGGGCATCTGTAGTATCTCCTAAATCGGTATTAGTGGAAGACTAGACGGGAATGATCGAGGTCTGTCAAATACAGAGTTACCGACTTGCCAGCATGGCTTTCTAGGATCTCTAAGGTTTGACTCACAGATATGCCTGGAGTCTAGCGGCTGCCTCCCTGTAGTCAAAGAGCCTGTCGAACTCTAGCAAGCCAGCCAAGGCCCGCGAGGTCATCCTATGCTGTAACTCCTCGAGTATGGCAATGGGGTTGAGCCCCCCGACAACTATGACACCTGCCCTACCTGGCGGTACAGGGATCTCCAGCAACGGTTGGTTTGGCAGGCCTACCTCCATTATCGCCCCTAACCCGACCTCGTTAAGCCTCTGGCTTATGTGGATGAGCCTTTGCCTGCTGTCTGCAGGTATCTCGCGGAAGCTCGCCCCTATCAGGCCATTTCCATCCCTTATGGCCCCATGGTAGTCGGTCATGCCACTACGTATGAAGACCTCAAGCGGGTCTATAGTTGTGCCATCGTAGTGGATCACATCTGTGAACCTGAAGGGCCTACCATCTTTCAACATCAACAAACCACCGAACCTGCAGCTCATCGGAATGCCATGCTTTAGCAACACGCCGTTGATGGTAATGGAACAGACGGTACAGAAACCTATCCTCTCAGGCGGAATCCTGATCTGCCCTACGCTCTCCCCTGGCCCGAGCAAGGCCATGAGCCTGCCCATCCCATAGCCCTTTTCAAAGACATTGCAGACCTTCTCCAGACAACTTGCAAGCTGGTGGGGATCTACTATTGATGCATTGACCACAACTGTCCCACTCCGCGTGGCCAGATCGAAGGTCATCCTATAGACCATCTGGTCGATCCGTGCAGAAAGGTAACCGGGTCTGTACATGATCTGGCCGGTTTGAAGCTCCATCAAGCCTGCCTCGGTTATGACCCTGCCCTTTCGTCCACATGGCCTGGTCAAGCCCTCACTGTCAAGCTGTGCCAGGTAGAACCTGACGGTCCGCTCGCTGAACTCAAACCCACTGTCGGCCAGCATCTGGACTATCTCGGTAGAGCTAGCCGGGCCTGTCTGCTCCTTGAGCACATTCAGTATGGCAAGCTTCTTGTCTATCCTCTTGGCCAAATCGATCACCTCGGATCGGCAAAAACGCCGCAACTAGTACTGCTGGAACCACTATGTATGCAGATGTTAGCAGCGATCCGGCAAAAAGGCAAGAGAGTTGCCACACTTTGCCGATCTCCGGCAATTTTGCCGATCTTTCTTTGCGGGAATCGTGTTGACTGGGCCAGCCCGCCTGATTATGCTGTAGCTCTTTAGGCAATAGTATGCCGATATTCGACAGATCAATGGTTATTTGTTAGGAGTCAAGGTATGATAGAATGGCGAAAGAGGAACGATGCACTCGGTACAGCCAACAGGGCTGACGCATGTGAGAGTGGCCTTTGTACCCTCTGCATGTCAGATTGCAGGGGCAAGTGCGAGACCTGGATGTCCAGCCTATTGGGGCGCAAGCTCCTGTACCCTAGGAACTACGGCTGGATCACCTCAGGCTCTGGCAACATAACGGCCGTCGGCGTGGGTTACCACGCCCTGAGGATACAGGGCTACGCTTATGGGGCCAAGGGCTTGCCAAAAGGCCTCACAAATGACCCCGATGACTGTGTATTCCCAAATGTCGATATCAGCACCAGCTTCGGTAGGCAGCAAAAGACCACCTGCCGGATGCCGATAATGACCGGTGCCCTCGGTTCCACATTCATTGCGGCCAGGTATTGGGATTCATTCGCCATAGGGGCTGCGTTGTGCGGCATACCAATCGTGGTCGGGGAGAACGTGGTCGGTATCGATCGCAATGCGATAATCAACAAGGGCAAGATCAGCAAGGCCCCTGAGCTAGACCGCCGCATCCAGACATACCTCAGATACTTCGACGGCCATGGGGCGATCATTGTCCAGATGAACGTAGAGGATACACGCAATGGCGTCGCCCAGTACGTGCTGGAGAAGTACGGGGATAAGGCCATCATAGAGCTCAAGTGGGGACAGGGGGCAAAGGACATAGGTGGCGAGATACAGGTGACTGACATCGAATATGCCAAATTCCTCAAGGATCGCGGCTATGTGGTAGATCCCGACCCATACGATCCGGTGGTAGAGGCGGCATACAAGGAGGGATCTATCAAGAGCTTTGCCAGGCACAGCAGGCTCGGTGGGACGAACCTTTCGACGGTCGAGCAGGTGCGGCAGGACTTCATGCATGGCATCGAAGGCCTCAGGAAGATGGGTTGGAAACGGATCAGTCTGAAGACCGGGGCATATGGTCTGGAGGCCTTGGCCATGGCAATAAGGTTCGCAGCGGATGCTGGCCTGGACCTACTGACTGTTGATGGTGCCGGTGGTGGCACCGGCATGTCTCCATGGAACATGATGGAGCATTGGGGCATCCCTTCGCTACCACTGCATGCAAAGACCTATGAGTACTGCAAGATCCTGGCAGACCGTGGCATCAACCCGCCAGATATCTCGCTGGCAGGCGGTCTGGCAAGGGAGGACCACATATTCAAGGCACTAGCCCTATGTTCACCTTTCGCCAAGATCGTGTGCATGGGCCGTGCGCCGATGATACCTGGCTTCCTGGGCAGCAACATCCAGGGTGTACTGCAGCCAGAAAAGAGGCAGCAGGTAAATGGCCATTGGACCGAGTTACCACCTTCGGTCAAGGAGATCGGAAGCACCCCAGAAGAGATCTTTGCAGGCTGGGAGTATGTAAAGGCAAAGGTTGGGGCAAGCGAGATGAAGAACATCCCCTTCGGCGCAGTTGCCATGTACACATATGCAGACAAGCTTGCCTGCGGCCTTCAACAATTCATGGCAGGGGCAAGAAAGTTCAGGTTGGATCAGATCGGCAGGGAAGACCTGATGGCTGCCAATCGCGAGACGGCTGAGGTCACCGGCATACCATATATGCTGGATGCCCAAGATGACCTGGCCATGGCCATACTGAAAAAGTAGGGGATCCGCAAGACCTTCACCAACAGACCCAGGCAGCTCCTGCCTGGGTCTGTTTCATTCAATGACCGCCTCCAATATCCCAGCCGACCAATCCTTCTGGAGTTGTAACTGGATCCTGATGCAATCGGTCTGGACCGGCTTGAACGTGACCAGATTGAACCTGTCCTTTTCTACGGTATATGGGCAGGTATTCTCCACCGCTGTGAACTGACCATGCTCATCCCGATACAGGATGCTCCAGCCAATGGGCAACCTGCATGCCCCGGTGCCTGTGTCGTCAAACCAATATACCTTGACTAGCGAGACCGTTTGTCTTCGGTCCCACTCGAACTGCACCCATTCACTGGTACCCTGATGAGGCCAGAAGTCCAATTGGAGGTTGGAGGTATCTGACGAACTATCTGGAGTCATCTGGTCCCTTATCGCTTCGAGCGACACATGCACGAATGACGCCCTCAGCCTGGCCTTGGTGGTAAGGGTATCCGCCGGCCTTGGCCTGGTTGCCTCTGGTACACGGGCAGCCCAGACGACCATCTGCGCTGGCCCGCGATGCGCCCAGGCATAATAAGGGATGGCCACGAACGGCCTGTCACCAAGAGGGACTATCTGACCATCGATGTTCCGCCTTGTGGTCCTGCCGATGCCCTCTATAGTAACCAATCCACCCAATAGCTCAGGCCTGAAATGGGCCGTAAGCCCTGCATCGTCGGGTATATAAAGATCCAAGACATTGCCACCATTGTCAGGTCCTTCTAGGCAGAATACGATAGGCCCTCGTTGCAATGCCACCCTGCCCAGGTCTGCCTTGACATTCTGGTGTGCGACAAGCCTCCTTACAGGCATAGGCAGGTCCAGATCGATCGTGTCACCAACACCCCAGTCCCGTTCGACCACCGCATAGCCCTTCTCGATGGCAAGCTCCACAGGCCTACCATTGATCTGGAGTGTAGGCGAGTCGGTTGTACGATCTGCAAATCGATAAAGGTCACTGGGGACAGGCTCGCCCCTTGCCCAGCCAGGTATGCGGATATGCAGTGTCAGCCTGGTCTTCTCCTTTGGTTGGAGTTGGATGCTGACCTTACCATCCCATGGATAGTCGGTCTGCTGGGTGATCTCCACGGGGCCAGCAGTGGTCTTAACAGAGGCCTTACCTGCAATGAAGAGGTTTACATAGATATGGCCTTCACTGTAGCCGTAGGCAAGCCCTGGCACTGTAGGTATGAACCTGACGATATTGGACGGGCAACAGGCACAGTCAAACCAGCCGCTACGCTGGTACTGCCCAAGAGACTGCAATGGGTTCGGATAGAAGAATCGATCACCCTGCATGGAAACACCCGAAAGCAAGGCGTTGTAAAGCGTCCGCTCCAGAACGTCTATGTACCTGGCATCCCCATGCAGCAGGAACATCCTGTGATTCCAGAATATATTTGCGATCGAGGCACAGGTCTCGCAATAGGCCGTCAGATTCGGCAGCTCATAGGGGCCAGCGAAACCTTCATGCCCGCCTGCAGCCCCTATGCCGCCTGTGACATAGAGTTTCCTACCTACCACATCTGCCCATATCCTATCTAGGGTCTCTGCATAATCCCCGTTGCCCGATAGGGCTGCAACATCTGCCATAGCACTGTACATATACATGGCCCTTACTGCGTGGCCTACTGCCTCTGTCTGCTGGAGGACGGGCAGATGGTCTTGTGCATAGGTACCATATGACCCACCTTTGCCGTCAGGACCACGCCCTCCGGTCCTTCCCCTCTGGTCCAGCAAGAAGATGGCCTGATCTAGGTACCTCCTCTCGCCAGTAACCCTGTACAGTCTGCACAGCCCTATCTCGATCTCCTGATGGCCTGGGGGATCGGTCCGGCCATCCGGATTGAACGTCCTGCAGACCAGATCCGCATTGCGGACCGCCACGTCCAGCAACACCTTGCTGCCTGTGGCCTGGTAGTAGGCCGCAGCCGCCTCGTACATGTGCCCCATGCAGTACAGCTCATGATTCCACTGTATGTTGCTCCATCTTAACTGGGGCCTTCTTTGAGGGACCGAGTAGAAGGTAAACAGATACCCATCTTCCCACTGGGCTGCTGCTATGATCCGGATAAGGTTATCGAGGTAAAGGCCCAGCATTCTCTCAGTCCCGCCTTGCAGGCAGTAGGCCGCGCCTTCCATGATCTTGTAGACATCTGAATCGTTGAAATGGGCCCCTTCGAATGGACCAGACGAGATACCTGCGGCCCTCTGGAAATTACCGATCCTGCCGGTCTTGTGACATTGATCCAACACGTGCGGCAAGGTGACATCCTTGTTGACCTGCAGCCGCTGTTGCCAGAACCTGTCCCTGATCTGGACATCTCCAAACTGGACAGCAGCGATAGGGTAGTCTTGTGGCAACTGGACCTGGGTGTTAGGTGCCGATGCAGACATGAGGCCCCAAGCAGGCATGCCGATAAGACCGATGAGTATCCACGTCAATAGGTACATGGTTGCTCCTTTGGGTAGGATACGGCCTGATCCAGGCTATAAGGAAAATGCAGGTTCAAGGCAGACCTCATCCATCAATGATTGGGTGGCGTCCAATTGCTCCTTGGATCCCTCCACCGCCAGCCATACGCACCCCTCGGCCCCTCCTACACCGCCTGCAGCAAACAGACTCGCACTGGCCCCAGTAAGGATCCTTATCGCATCGATCTCCGTAAAGACCTCCCCAGGTAGGGCAAGCAGCCTCGGCCCTTGCCAGCCAGGGCCATTGAGCCTGAGGGTTAGTTCATGTAGGTCGCCATGTATCCTCTTTTCCAGGCCTACAGGCACGATCAACTTGACCCTCCTGCCTGCTACGGCCTGTAGGATCACCCCTGTGGTACCTGCCTGAGGATGACCTATCAACACCGCTGCCTGGCCCCTGGCCAGGTCCAATGCGTTTGCACCCTTCAGTATCAGGTCGCCTTCCTTGAGCTGGCCAGCCATATCAAAGATGGTCTTACCTTTGAGCCACCTGCCGCCAGTAATGACCACGTCGCCAGGAAAGTCCGTCTGATCTGGCAACCTACCCTCTTTGGTCCGCTGCGCAGATGGCGGTAGCACGACACCCCTGAAGAACCTCCGCCTCTCAAGGCCTTCTTGGCCTATCTGTGAAAGGATCTCCTGGGCGACATAGCCGTTGGTTGTGCCTGCCACTATCACTAGAGTGCCATTTGAGATGGCATACCTGACGCAGGGATGGGCGGCCAACCCCTTTGCGATCAACCTCTTGCCTGCTGCAGGTGTGATGATGAACTGTCCCATGGTATACACCAAACGTCCAGCCTCAGCTGAAAAACTTACCCTAGGCCCCTGCCTGTTCAAGTCAAATCTCTGCCGCCATCCTAGCTACAGCAACCTCTTTTCACCTTGCAAGCCCTTTATCTCCGTCACATCCTGCGTCACCTCGAGGCAACCGAGGTACTGGCCAGAGCCGTCCCTGACAGGTAGATACCTTATGTAAACCAGGCGACCCTTGAGGTTGATCCAGAAATCTGCCACGTCACGTTTGCCAGCCCGGAAATCATCCAGTATTTGATTTACGACATGTATACTCTTTTGTGGATGGCACTGCTGAACCTTGCGACCTATAACGGCCTTTGTACGCAGGAAGATCCTATCCTTAGACTGATTGAAGTAGCGGACCGTATCGTCCTTGTCCACGAATGTGATGTCGACCGGCAAGGTGTCAAGGATCGCGCCAAGTTGTTCGATGCTCAGATCGCCGGTCTCAAATGCGACCTTTCCTGTCTGGTATTGGGGCCGGACCGGTGCAGTTGCCTGTCCAAAAGGAACCAAGGCCTGCCCTGGTGTGAAACGGCAGTAACCTATCTGATCAAACTCTGCCCTGATCTGCGGCCACTGGTCCTCGCCTATGACCTTCAATGCGGTCGGGAAAAGGACATTGTTCTCCTTGTAGAAGTGGCTCGAAAGCATCTGATACAGGGAGGATGTAGCCTCGGACAACCCTGCAGGGCCTTGCAGCCCTGAAACCTGCTGCTCGTAGATCCTGTAGAGCTCCTTCTCCATAGCCCTGATCTTGTCATGCTCCGTCCACATGATCGCAGGTGGCTGTGTAACGCCGTGCCTTTCCAGATATGCAAATAGGACATTCTCTTCCCTCAGATAGTGATTGGCAGAACCCTTGAGGTCCTCTATGAGGCCGTCTATCCCTCTTGCCTGGCCCTGTGTACAGGCGTCGTTTAGCCTTTGTGTAATACCCAATAGGGCCTTGTGCTCGGCCATAAGGATATGTATCGGATGGCCTGGCCCGGCCAGGGCCTTTTCTTGGTCTAATGCCTCCTTGAAGACCATCAGGTGTACGTCGCAAAGCCGCATGACCTCCTCCCTCGGCATGCCTTCTACGATCAGCTCCTGTTCTATCCTTGCGAGCTGATCTGGGCTGACCGATCTGAGCAGGTCCTGGAACTGCTGCTTTAGTTGGCTGGGATCCTTGCCCTGATGCAGTTGCTTGATGATGGTCTTGATGGCCTCTTTGCTGTCCATATCGCCATTACCTTGCAGATGCCCAATCGGATGGTTATTCGAAACTTTCAGGATCTATACCCTCCCCTCACAGATCCGTCAAGAGCGAATCAACCGGCCTTGGAACCTGCAGGCTCGGTTGTGTGGTGACCCTGGTCGGATATAGACCCCGAATCTGCCAGATCCTTATAGTCTTCCTGCTTGTCTGCCCTCATCCGCTCACATAGGGCCTCGTATTCCTCCAGTGTCATAAGTACCTCACGGGCCTGACTGCCCTTGTACTCCCCAAGGATCCCTGCTGCTGCCATCATCTCTATGATACGGGAGGCCCTGGCATATCCGATCGATAGCCTGCGTTGTAGCAACGAGACGCTACCACGTCTGGTCTCGAGCACGATCCTCACCGCCTGGTCGAACAGTTCATCCCTCTCGATCTTCTCAGGATCGACCGTCCGTAGCTGCACCAGCTCTGGATGGAATTGCGGCTCTGCCACATCCTTCAGATAAGAGACGATCCGCTTGACCTCCGCCTCGTCGACCAGTGTTCCTTGGGCACGGACCAGGTCGCTGGTACCTGGCTTCAGGAACAGCATATCCCCCTCGCCCAGTAGGGTCTCTGCCCCATTCTGGTCCAATATGATGCGGCTGTCCATCCTGGCAGCGACCCTAAACGCGATCCTAGTGGGCATATTGGACTTGATCAGGCCAGTGACCACCGTTGCCTGAGGCCTCTGTGTCGCCAGGACCAGGTGGATACCCACTGCCCTGCTCTTCTGCGCGAGCCTGACTATGAATCCTTCTATCTCCTTTGAGGCGGTCATCATCAGGTCTGCTAGCTCGTCTATGATGATCACTACATAGGGCAACCTCTTAGGTATCTTGGCCTCTTCCTCTGGGCTGGAGGGCGAGAACCGCTTCAGGATCTCCTCCTGGCCTAACGCATTGTACTCGGCGATGTTCTTGACCCTGGCCTCTGCCAACAATGCGTACCTCTCATCCATCTTCGTGGCAGCCCATTCGAGGATCTGCACCGCCATCTGCGTCTCTGTGACTATCGGACACATCAGATGGGGGACCGTGGCAAAGGCGGTCATCTCAACCATCTTCGGATCGATCAGGATCAGTTTTACCTCATCAGGCCTCTTTGTCATCAGGATGCTGGTGATGATCGTGTTTATGCACACGCTCTTGCCAGAACCAGTGGTTCCGGCGATCAATAGGTGCGGCATCTTTGTCAGGTCGGCCACAAGGGCCTCACCACCGCAATCCTTGCCAAGGAACAGCGGTATGGCCATGCCGGCAGGTGCCTGTCCTGCAAGCTCCATCATGCTCCGCATCCTGACCTTCTCCTTCTCGCTATTGGGCACCTCCACACCTATCGTGTGTTTGCCAGCAAGTGGCGCAACAACACGAACTGCACCAACCCCGAGTGCCCTGGCCATGTCGTTTGCCAGGGCTGCCACCTGGCTGACCTTTATCCCTGCGGCCAACTCCAACTCGAACATCGTCACCACTGGGCCTGTCTCTGCGGCAACCACGCGGGCCGAGATATTGAACTCGGACAGGAGCTTCTCCAGGGCAGCGGCCTTTGACTGGACGACCTTCTCTTGTATGGCAGCATAGCCATGTTGGGGTTCGGCCAGCAGGTCTAGCGGTGGCAATCTGTAGTCCTGGTACTGCCCATCCGTTGCAGATCTGTCGGACTCCTGCCGTACAGGCTGCTGGACTCGGGCTGGCCTAGGTGGCTTGACCAGGATCCGAGGTGGTAGGCTGGGTTGTGCCCCCTGGTCGGCCTTTGCCGGCTCATCTGGGCCTGGAGTACTTGCAACCGCGGCTGCCAGGCCCTGCTGTGCCGTCCTCTGCCTCGCACTTAGCCTCTGCCATATGGCAGAAATGGAGCTGCTATCAGATGTGGCCTTACTACCCCTGAACCTGGCCATGACCCATACCCCTGCCCTCCAGATCAGCACTGGTGCTGAAGTGACCCACTCATCTGCCAACAACAACAGTCCCACCACCCATAGCCCAACTATCAGGATCGCACTTCCCAGCACAGCCAGGTTCTGCCTCAGGAAGGTGGCTATGGCCACGCCCAGGACCCCGCCAGAGCCGAATGGGAACTTGAAGATACGGTCAGGCCAGAGGCAATAGAACGTGACCGAAACGGCAAGACAGACCAGCCCAAGCCCTATTGCCCTCAGGATCGGCTGATCGATTCGCCTTTCCAGCAGACGGGCAGTGCCGTAGCCAACCATGCATGCCAATAACACAAGCACACCAGGACCTATGAAGTACAAGAGCCAGTACGCGGCAAAGGCCCCTACATGCCCGCACCAGTTGGCAGGCGGCTCGTTATGCGGATAGGTGTAACTGCTGGGCCAGTCGCCGATGTCAAAGCTTAGACAGCTCAGCAGCAGACCGAGACCAGACAAGATGATCAGGCAGTCCACTGCCACCTTCAGTCCATCCCTGTTGGCGGTTATCTGGCGGTTCTTGGTGCTCCTAAGCCTCTTTGCCACGCCCTTTCTTCCGTCCTATAAGTGGCCAACATCGGCCAATTTCCTGGTTTGGTCGATACCGAGCTATGTGTATATCGGCACCAAGCCCCGCTTTTCTGTAGATTTGGACGTGGTCGATATGTTAATCTGGAGTATATCAAGTCAAGGATCGACATCCCAAGATCAATAGTGGCTATTCTGCACCTGCTGGCAGGATGGTAAAAAGGTATTATAATGTATCCAATACTGCATGGTCTGTGGATCCGAGTTCAAGATAATAGATATTGCCCTTCAGATATTGAGGTCAGCCATGAGAACATCAAAGGGGTTCACATTGATAGAGCTGTTGGTGGTGATAGCGGTGATCGCAGTCTTGTTGGGGATATTGCTGCCTGCGGTGGGTCTGGCCAGAAAGCAGGCCACAGGTACGCGTTGCCTAGGCAACCAAAGACAACTGGTCACTGCCTGGGTCATGTACGCCAATGAAAACAACGACAAGATGGTAGGAGGCAATACCTACATGGAGGCAGGTAGGCCGAGTTTCGACCTTTGGGTCGTGGGACCTGTTGGGACCAACCACTGGTCAAGTTGCGCAAAGTATGTGCCACCAGTTGCCAACGAGGCCTCGCTGACGCCTAGGGAAAGGGAATTGATCGGGATAAGGGTAGGCAAGCTATTCCCATATGTCAAAGAGACCAAGGTCTACCACTGCCCAGGTGACAACCGCGGCAAGAGGGCCTTTTCCTTTGCAGGCAACACCATGGGCCTTGAGTGCTACCGTAGTTACGGGATTGCAGGGGGGCTCAATGGCGAGCGATACGGCGGTATCGACCCCTGGGCCCGGATATCCCAGATCCGCAATTCCTCAAGGAAGTACGTGTTTGTTGAGGAGGTAGATCCGAGGGGCTTCAACCTTGGCTCATGGGTGATAAGTATCAACAGGAGCTCATATCAGTGGGTGGACCCGCTGGCCATATGGCACAATAAACGGAGCACACTGAGCTTTGTGGATGGCCATGCTGAGGTACACTCCTGGGAGGATAGAAGGACCGTCACATGGGCAGAGGAGATACTGAGAACAGCCCAGTTCAGTGTCACGCATCCCAATAGCCCCGACTGGGAATACATGTACGAAGGCTTTACCTGCAGGAACATGAAGCCATAGTCTGCTGGCGTTGCCTATCGGTCCTTGGGCTTGAGAAAAAAGCCAACCGTGGATTCCATGATCCTGCTGCGGAGGGCCCTGTCCGGGCCTGGCTGCACCTGGGTCTGCAGGTCTTCCAGGTTTGCCTTACAGAAGTGGCAGCCCACCCTGTATATGTGCCAGTGCACATATTCATGCCAGGGTGGTTCTAGTGTGCCCAGCAGGTACCCGCCGATCGTCATCCTCTTGGGGCAGCTCATCCGCATCTCCTGCCAAAGCCCTGCCAGCAGGCCTTCGAATCCCTGCAGCTGGTCATCGGTGACCTCATCCACAAGACCCTGCGTGTATTCCCTGACCTGTCTGATACAACGGTGCCTGAATACCCTGACCTGGTTTGCGTTGGTCCCCAAGACCCTTGCCACCTCATTGCTTGGCAACTGGCAATAGAACAATAGCTCGAGCATCTTCAGCCCCTCCAGGTCGCAACTGGCCTTGAACCTATCGACAACCCTGGTCAGTGCCTCTGCAAGCCCCTTGCTCGCCAACTGCCTCTGCTCCTGCTGAACTGCATACCAACTGACCGAAGGTTCTGCCCCTGCGACGGACTCCAGCCGGTCAGCACCTGAGTCCTCCGCGAACTGATCCTGCAAGAGGCATACACGATCTCGCTGCCTGTAGTTGTCTACCAGCCTCCTGCGGAGGACAGAAAAAAGGTACGTCTCGAGGCTGCAATCGTGGCGGAACCTGCCAACTGACTGGATGAAGCTTATGAATACCTCCTGCACCAGGTCCTCAGGCTCCACCCCCCTCGGCGCCCGCATCCGTGCAAAGGCCAGCAACCTGCCCTGGAAACGTTCGATCAACTGTACCCAGGCCTGCTGGTCGCCTGCCCTTATCCGCTCAAGCCAGATCCTCTCTGCATCTGCATCCATCATGTCAGACCTCACGACAAGCATAACCCATCCGGATCCTGCCCGCTAGGTCAGACCATATGGTATCAAGTTTTTGTACCGAACATGCCGAAACAACTAGTAGTAAGGCTGGCTCTTGGATACGGCCTTGGCGGTCAAGGCCGGCAGGCAGCATACACAGGGGTCCGGTAGCCTGGTGAAGGCTGCCTGTAGTAGAGCCAAAAACCTTTTCGTCGGCCCTTGCGCGGCCAGGGCGAGGTCCTAGGGAAAAGGCCAAGAGAAATTCAGGAAGAACCCGCCTGCCGCCAGGGGCCATTTTTCGTATCATCCCACCTATCTATCAAATCCGTCCAGACCATTGATTTTTGGGGCCTATCCTGGTAGAATGGCCATCATAGGAAGGATAGGACGGATTTTATGACGTTGACCCCAACTGGCCCTAGGTATAGCCTCTTGGTGCAGACAACAAGACCGTTGCACAAGACCCTCCCTACCTGTAGCCGGTCCCAGACCGTAGAGGTCAAGGTCAGGTACCGGCAGGCCAGGACCGTATATGGTCCTGTGGCCTGGGTAGATGGGCCGGTGCACGCCATCCTCCTGGATTACTACGCCTAAGGGCGTTCGGTCACCACATAGACAACCAGCCCAGCAACCATCACACCTCCAAGCACTGCCAATGCCATAGGCATATTTGCTGCTGCATAAAGTATGCAGTTGTAAAGCATAAACCCACAGCAAAGACAGAATACTAGTGGCGTCACGGGATAGGCCACGACATTGTAAGGCCTTGCCCTCTGTGGAAACCTTTTACGCAGTACAAACAAGGATAGACCAGTACCAAGGAAGAAAAGCCACACTACAGGTGCGGTATACAGGATCGCCCGGAAGAATGACCCTGCAGCCACCGCGATAGCCAGGCTGATCCCGCCTTGTACGGCAAGGGCAACCACAGGCGTGCCAAGGGCCTGGTGCCACCTACCCAGCAGGCCAAAGGCCCTGTGGCCCTGGCCCAATGCGTACGTGATCCTGGCACCTGTAAACACAAGGCCATTGACCGCGCCCAGTGCAGATATGCAGATGAGGGCAGCCACCGCCTTGGCTGCAATACCAGGTAGGACCTTGCCAACGGTATCGACTGCTACTGCATTGGATCCAGCCAGACCCGACAGACCAAGGGAATTGAGGAATGCGAGGTTCACCAACACATAAAGCCCTGTCACCAAGACCGTGCCCAGGACAAGGGCCCTGACGATGTTGCGATCAGGATCCTTGACCTCTGCAGCCACATATGCCATCTCATTCCAACCGCCAAAGGTAAACAGCACGAATATCAGTGCCAATGGTATGGCCGGCCTGGCTGGATCTGCAGGCCCAGCTTGAATGTCGGACCTGGAGGCAGCGAGCCCTATCACGACCACTGCCGCAAGCCCCAGGACCTTTGCCACAGTCAAGAGATTCTGCGTCCATTTGCCCTGCCTTACGCCTAGGATATTTATGGCGGTCAAGACCAGGATCGCGGATACTGCATAGATCCTAAGACCCAAGTCCCTAACGTGGGATGAAGGGGCAATAGGGCATATCGCCTGTGCATATTCTGCAAAGACAAAGGCCATGATTGCGATGTCCGCAGGTCTGACTATGGCCAACTGAGACCAACCGAACAGGAACCCTATGGGCCTTCCGAAGGCCTGGCTGAGGTACACGTAGTCTCCACCCTCCTCTGGCAGAGAGCTGGCAAGCTCTGCATAGCAAAGGGCCCCTGCCATGGCCAAGATCCCACCGACTATCCATATGGCAATGGTCCCCAGGGTGCTGCCCATGGCCTGGGCGACCATAGGCGATGACCGATAAATACCAGCCCCGACTATGATCCCAACGATCAGGCACACACAATCGAACAGGGATAACTGCCTGGCAGGTATGCCCCTGCCACCATCGGTTGTCGAATTTGCCATCATTGCCCCTGTTGAGCCTGGGCCTGCCGCTTCTTTAGCGTGATGCTCATCCCAGAGGTATCCTGTGGCAGGAAGACCGTCTCCAGGGCGGGGTTTGTGGTGATGGCATTGACGAATGCAGGATCAGCAGTCCCTGGGGAGACGTTGTGGGCCACGATGAGCCCTCCAGGCCTGACTAATGGCAGGAGCTTCTGGAGGTAGTCTAGATAGCCTGGCTTATCTGCATCGATGAAGACCAGATCGATAGGTCTATCTATCTGAGAGACCGTCTGGTGCGCGTCGCCTTCAACGACCTTTACGATCTGATCTACCCCTGCCTGCCTGAAATTCTCCCTTGCCATGGCAGCGCGGCCAGGATCTATCTCGAAGGTCGTCAGTCGCCCTGAGGTGCTCATAAGTGCCATGCAAATCCAAAGCCCAGAATAGCCGTTCGATGTGCCTATCTCTACCACCTCCTTTGCACCTATGGACTCTGCCAGTATCCGCAGTATCCTCCCATCCCTTTGTGGAACGTTCATCATACCTGCCCGCTGTCCGTCCAAGCGTTGCAGGACAGCGACGATCCTGGCCTCTCTTTCTGAGGATGGTTGTATCTGGCCTTCTTGGATCCCAGCCACAGCCCTAAACCCCCTTGGCCCACCCCTGTACGCAGGTCTGTCCTGGGCAACGAGGCCAGCACCTATGAAAAGCAGTCCACATACGGCAAGGCCTATTATCCACGTGGTCTTGGTCCTGTCCATAAGCCTATCCTTTCTGCAATGTCACCCTATAACTTAGGAGCCGCTAGGTATAGGACATGGTGCATTCTTGGTTTATCCGCCGGACCACCTCGGGCAGCTCCGAAATGGCCTTGATGACCGCCGTCCCAGGGGGGACGGCCCTGCTGCCTGTTGTTTGTGAACCTAGCCAGGCAGCGTGCATGCCTACTACTACGGCAGGTCTTATGTCCCAGTCCAGCCTGTCGCCTACAAACAGGATGTGACCTGGCTTCTGACCGATGGCCTGTGCACCAGCCATGAAGATCCTGGGGTCAGGCTTTCTGAAAGGGTACTGATAGGAGTATAGCCTTGTGGGTATGTACTCCAGTATGCCGAGTTCCGAAAGGTGTCTATCAAGACAGATGGCAGGTATGAATGTGTTGGATAGTATGCCCAGTTGGAGGCCCATCTGGCTCAAGGTCTGGATGGTCTGCGTAAGCTGCGGCTCTGTGCGTGCAACCCTTGCCAGTGGCTCGTACCAGACCCATGCCAGTTGCCCCCACTGGGCATCAGTCAGGTCTATACCCCTCCGCAGCCCTGCTGTCTTGAAGAGCCCCAGCACGTCCATATCCCTGCCGGTCCACCTGGACCGCAGCAGCTCCCATCTGAGGCGTAGGATGCTCGTCAGGGCAAACCAGGTATAGGGCCCAGGATCGTACCGGCAGGACCTCAGGTAATCATGGCCGGCCTTCGCCCCCCGCCAGAACGCAGCTAGCATGTTCACATGGTTATAACAGATCAGGGTACCCCCTAGGTCGAAAAGTACCGCCTTGATCGGTCCTTCTGGCATAGGGATCGTTTACTGCCTAGGTGGAGGTAGCTGGTCCCCGAATGCCTCCCTTACCCACTGGTACATCTCTTGATCCGAGATACCTGAGACTCGGTCCTGGGCATACTCTGCATCGATCTTCTCCTTGATCATGACCACCCGCGGGTCCTGCTTTGCTATCTGGATCTGAAACCTGCTCTCTATCCAGTGCTTTATCCCTGCTGCACCGCTCTTGTCCGTGATCGCCACCGCAACAGGCCTGCCTAGCAGCCTTTGTGTATCGAAGCAGTTGTATATCTCCTCATCCTTCAAGAGCCCATCTGCATGGATCCCGGCCCTTGTGACATTGAAGTCCCGGCCGACCAACGGATAGTTCGCAGGTATCTCGAACCCTAGCTCCTTCTGGGCATATTCTGCCAGCTCCGTGATGGCCGCATAGTTTACACCTGGTGTATGGCCCTTTATCTGCGCGTGCTCTACGACCATGGCCTCCAACGGGGTGTTGCCTGTACGCTCGCCACAGCCGAATATGGCGGTATTGACCGAGGAGCATCCATACAACCAAGCCGTGGCGGCATTGATCTGACCCTTGTGGAAGTCGTTGTGGCCATGCCACTCGATCTGCTCTGAAGGCACGCCTAGCTTCCGCAGGCCCTGTACGAGCCGCGGCACACCCCTTGGCAATGTGGCTGTAGGCCAAGGCAGGCCAAAGCCCAATGTATCGCAGAGCCTGATCTTTACAGGTATTCCATAGCGACTACCGAGTTCCATAAGTTGCTCCACGAATGGCAGGACAAAACCGTCGTAGTCCGCCCTTGTGATGTCCTCGAGGTGGCAGCGAGGTATGATCCCGTGATCGAGGGCCGCCTTGACGATCTCTAGGTACGATGCCATGGCCTGCGAACGGGTCTTGAGGAGCTTGTGGAATATGTGGTAATCGCTTGCAGATGTCAGGATCCCTGTCTCCTGCAGGCCCATCTGCTTGACCAACTTGAAGTCAGAAGGCACTGCCCTGATCCAGCCAGTGATCTGGGGATACTTGTAACCCCTGGCCTTGCAGAGCTCCACGGCCTTGCGGTCACGCTCTGAATACAGGAAGAACTCGCACTGCCTGATGATCCCTGTGTCGCCATCGATCTTGTGCAAGAGGTCGTAGATGGCCTGTATCTGCTGCGGCGTGAAAGGCGGTCGAGACTGCTGGCCATCACGAAAGGTGGTGTCCGTGATCCATATCGACTGCGGTATCTCCATGTTGACCTTCTTGTTATCGAGGCCAACCTTGGGGAACTCGGTGTATGGAAACATCTGCCGAAACAGATTTGGGCTGCTGACATCTACCAACCGTATCTTCTTTGCCATGTAGCTCCTTTCTCATGTATGTATCGATCGTCCTCTAATGGCCGAGGTGGGACTCGAACCCACACGCCCTTTCGAGCAGGGGATTTTAAGTCCCCAGCGTCTGCCATTCCGCCACTCGGCCAACCTGCAACGCATGAGGACGACGGGATTATAGCGAAGATGACCTCCACAACCAAGCAAAACCGCTCTTGACTGCAAGGGGTCGTCTGTTACCATGCCTTGTCATTCGCAGATAGGTAGTGATTTAAGGAATGGATTATGGCCCAACATGACAACACAGGACTGAAGATACCTCAGGATGCGGCCCTGGATGCCCTCGCCCTCGGGGGACTGGTACACAGATTGGATCCTGGCGTGGTACCGCTACACCGCGCGTGCACCTTCGATGTACATGTCTCCGGCGGGGAGTACAACCCGATACATGCCCTTTCCGAGTGCTTCGGTCTGAGGACCGCCATAGTGACGGCCATGCCAAGGTACCCTATAGGGGAGTTGGTCAGATGGCGTGTCAGGTCCGCTGGCGTAATAGGTATCTACAAGGAGATGGAGCACGATGGCGTCCGGGGACCGAACATTGCCACGGTCTACAGCGACCGCGGTTATGGTGTCAGGCCACCGATCGTATTCTACAACAGGGCCAACGAGGCCGCTGCCCTGCTCAAGCCTGGCGACTTTGATTGGGATCAGATCTTCACGGGCGGCGTCAAGTGGGTTCACTCCGGTGGCATATTCGCATCCCTCTCCAATACCACCTGGCAGTTGATATGCCAGATGATGGATGCTGCTGCAAGGATCGGTGCCGTACGGTCTGTGGATCTGAACTACAGGGCAAGGCTGTGGGCACCACTGGGTGGCCAGGCCCAATGCCAGAAGGTCATGAGGCAAATCGCCTCAAAGGTCGACGTACTGCTGGGAAATGAGGAGGACCTACAAAACTGCCTCGGCATAAAAGGCCCGGATGTGAGCACAAAACGCTCAAAGCTCGACCCGGAGGCCTTTTTCCAGATGATAGAACAGACGGTAAAGGAATTCCCTAATATAAAGGCGGTCGCCACTACACTGCGGGAGGTACATTCCGCCAATCGGCACAGCTGGAGTGCGGTGCTGTGGTGCAATGGGAAGCGATATGTTGCACCAACATGCGAACTGGACGTGCTGGACCGGATAGGGGGTGGCGATGGTTTCGCGGCAGGGCTCATGTATGGTCTGATCACAGGCCGCAGTCCGGACGAGGCCCTGCGCCTCGGCTGGGCACACGGGGCACTTCTGACCACATTTCCAGGCGATACCACCATGGCGACACTGCAGCAGGTGGAGGCCTTTGCAAAGGGTGGAGGGGCAAGGGTACAGCGATAAGCAGGCCGGCATCAGTAAAAAACGAGGGCCGCATCGCGGCCCTTTTTTTGTGTCTTTATTGGACAATCCAGGTTATCTTTAGGTGGTATTACTAGATATAGTAGCCGCTCGCATTTTGGCCACCAGATCTGGTATGAATGATTGCAGGCCGTTGCCATTCTCTCCGGTCTTACACCGTTTAAGTGATGTAGGGCTTCTGTCGATAATTGTCTTGGTTGCGGATCGTAAGGGTATTGACAGGGCTTGTTATGACCAAGGAAGAATTGATAGAACGTATAAGACAGATCAACAGGACTGCCAAACCAGAGTTTCTAAGCAGATTCAACGAACAGCAGCTCCGCGAATACCTGGAACACCTCATGCAGGTGATCACACAGTCTGTGGCCGGTTGCGCCTAGCAAGAGCCAGCTAGTGGCCTACGGCTAGTCGGGAAGACCAGGCCCGTGTCTTGCGATCGGACGACGAACGAAAGGCATCGATGGTCAGCAATCTAATAGTAGTGCTTTGTGCCGAGCCAGAGGCTCAACCAGTGATAAACACTGGGACGCTTTATCACTGACCAATGACCCAACGCAAGGCGCTTCTGATCCCATAGATCCTAGGCTCATGAAGGAACTGGAGGCATGGGCCACCGATGGACTTCGTAGTCTCAACGGCCAGATCGAATACATCCTCAGGCAGGCTATCCGCAAACGCAAAGGCCAGGCCTTTGTGGAAGGCAGGGATACTGCTAGGATGGATCCTAGCCAGTGAGCCTTTCCCTCAGGAACCTGGCGGTATAACTGCGCTGATTGTGGATGATCTGTTCCGGAGGTCCGGCTGCGATCACCTCCCCTCCGGCATCTCCGCCTTCTGGGCCAAGGTCTATGATATAGTCCGCGGTCTTGATCACATCCAGGTTGTGCTCTATGACGATCACCGTATGGCCCATGTCCACCAGCCGCTGCAGGACATTCAGAAGGTTATGTATGTCGGCAAAGTGCAGCCCTGTGGTGGGCTCGTCCAGGATGTAAAGGGTATGCCCTGTCGCCGCCCTGGCCAGTTCTGCAGACAGTTTTACCCTTTGCGCCTCACCTCCAGACAGTGTCGTCGAGGACTGACCTAGCTGTATGTACCCAAGCCCAACATCGCTTAGGGTCTTCAGGATCCTAACGATGTTCGGGAAATTTGCAAAGAAGGCGAGGGCCTCCTCCACGGTCATATCCAAGACCTGGGCGATATTCTTGCCCTTGTAGGTCACCTCCAGCGTCTCCTGGTTGTACCTGGTACCCTTGCACTGTGGGCATACCACGTAGACATCGGGCAAGAAGTGCATCTCTATCTTCATGGTGCCTTGGCCCTTGCAGTGCTCGCACCTGCCTCCTTTGACATTGAAGCTGAATCTGCCTGGCTTGTAACCGCGTATCTTTGCCTCCCTGGTGAGGGCAAAGAGCTTGCGGATCTCATCGAGTGCCCCTGTATAGGTGGCAGGATTGCTCCTCGGCGTCCTGCCGATAGGAGATTGATCTATCTCTATGACCTTGTCCACATTGGATACACCCAACAAGGCCTTGTGCTTGCCGGGCTTCTCTCCAGATTGGTACAATCGTCGCTTGAGCGCCTTCAATAGTACCTCATTGATCAATGTACTCTTACCAGAGCCAGATACACCTGTTACACATATAAAGACACCCAAAGGGAACTTCACGTCTATGCACTTGAGGTTGTTCTCTTGGGCCCCTTTGATCTCGAGGCACCTGCGCATGCTGTACGGCCTACGCTTGGCAGGGACCGGTATGCATCGCCTTCCCGAAAGATATTGGCCCGTCAGGGACTGCTCGCATGCAATGATGTCGGCAACGGTCCCCTGGCATACCACCTGGCCTCCATGTCTTCCTGCACCAGGGCCTATATCCACGATGTGATCTGCAGCCTTGATGATATCCTCATCGTGCTCTACCACAATGACGGTGTTACCTATCTGGCATAGCCTCTTGAGGATACCGAGCAATCTGAGGTTGTCCCTCTTGTGAAGGCCTATGGTAGGCTCGTCGAGTACATAGCATACCCCCACCAGCCCACTGCCGACCTGTGTGGCCAGTCTGATCCTTTGTGCCTCACCTCCAGAAAGGCTGCCACTAGTGCGGTCCAGCGTCAGATAGCCGAGGCCGACATCTACCATGAACCCCAGCCTGGCCTTGATCTCCTTGAGTATCTGCGCCGCTATCATGGACCTCTCTTGGTCCAACTGGAGGCCGTCAAAGAATGCCTGTGCCTGCTCGATACTCATCTGGCATACCTGCCAGATATTCAGACCGCCCACTGTCACTGCTATCGCCTCCTGCCTGAGCCGCGACCCCTTGCATGTCTTGCAGGGCTGCTCTGACTGATAACCATGCAGCCTGGCCTTCACATACTCACTGGTTGTGGTTTGCCATCGCCGTACCAGGTTCGGTACGACCCCTTCGAAGCTCGCACCATATCGCCACTGATCTTCCTGGGTCGTGCCATACATCAGTATCCTCTTTATCTCGGCAGGCAATTGCTCAAATGGCATGCCAGGGTCGACCCCAAAATCGCGGCAGAACCTGCGGACAAGCCTATTGTAGAGTATGTTCATCCGCTTACCTCCCTTTCGCCAGGCCGAAATGGCACCATTTTCCAGAGATAGGGTCTTGTCTGGCACGATAAGATCGGGATCGAATTCCAGTGTCGTGCCCAGGCCATCACATGCAGGACAGGCCCCATAGGGGCTGTTGAAGCTGAAAAGCCTAGGCGATAGCTCCTCCAAGGATGCCTGAGGATGCTCAGGGCAGGCGAAGGTCTCGCTATAGACAAGCTCCTGCCAGTTATCGGATTGCAGATCAGATGGCCCCTGTATCAGTACCAGCAGCAACCCGTTGGCCAGCTTCAGTGCAGTCTCAACTGAGTCAGCCAATCGTATCCTTACGGTATCCCTGATGACCAATCTATCCACAATCGCCGCTATGTCGTGTTTTTTATTCTTGTCCAATTCTGGCACAGATCTTACATCAAAGACCTGGCCATCCACCCTTACGCGAACAAAACCCTCCCTCTGGATCCTGGACAAGATGTCCTTATGTTCGCCCTTCTTGCCCCTTATCAATGGTGCGCAGATCTGCAACCTAGTGCCTTCTGGTCTTGACATCAGGTCATCTACGATCTGAGAGGCATGTTGCCGGCTTATAGGCCTGCCACATATCCAGCAATGGGGCTGACCAATCCTGGCAAAGAGCAATCGGAAATAATCGTAGATCTCTGTGGTCGTTGCCACTGTAGACCTTGGGTTTGCCCCGCCCGATCTCTGTTCTATGGCAATGGTCGGCGGCAAACCTGTAATCTGGGAGACTGCCGGTTTCTGCATCTGCTCGAGGAACTGCCGGGCGTATGCACTGAGGGACTCCACATACTTACGTCTACCTTCAGCGTATATCGTGTCGAAGGCCAGCGAGCTCTTGCCGGAACCGCTGATGCCTGTCATGACAACCAGGCAGTCCCGCGGGATCTGCAGACTGATGTTCTTTAGGTTGTGCTCACAAGCCCCTACGATGTTGATCGTTTTTTCCATATGCCAGGGCGATGATGCCCTATCCTCCTTGCTAGCTCATATTGCTTGCCGTAACTAACCCTAAACCATTATGATAACCTCCAGCTGCCTCAATGCAAATCCAGCCAGGTCCAGGCCCTTGCATAGCCTGGCCAGGCGATTACACTACTGAGGATGCCCACTGACACCTGCCAACGAATATATGGCCCTGGTCTGCCGGCGGTCAGGCGGTACCTGGTAAACATCGACTCTGCCGGCACCGCCCAGGTCTCTACGCACTGCGTGGTGATAGGCTCGGGCATAGCAGGCCTACGCGCAGCAATAGAGGCCTCCAGGAACCGCAAGGTCATACTGGTCTGCAAAGGCTCCATTCAAGATAGCAATACCTACCACGCACAAGGGGGAATCGCGGCCGTGTTGGAAAAGCAGGACTCCTTTGAGGCCCACCTGGCGGACACACTTAAGGCAGGATGTGGTTTATCTGACCAGAAGGTGGTTGAGCTGGTCGTAAGACAGGGCCCAGGGCTGATAAAAGAGCTGGTCGAATGGGGTGCCCCATTCGACAGGTCTGGCGACAGGCTCCACGTCAGCCTAGAGGGTGGCCACAGTCACCCCCGTGTCGCCCACGCCCAGGGCGATAGGACCGGCACCGCGATCGCCCAGACCCTCATCGCACAGGTACAGCAGCGACCGAACATCAGGGTCATCGAGTACTTCTTCGCCATAGACATACTGACCGACAAGGAGGGCCGGTGTGTAGGTGTCATCGGGCTCGACCAGCATCATGGCCTGCAGATCATATGGGCCAACCACACGGTCCTTGCTACTGGCGGTATAGGCAGGATCTACAGGGAGACCACAAACCCACCGGTCGCAACTGGCGATGGGCTTGCAATGGCGTACAGGGCAGGCGCAGTACTGCAGGACCTTGAGTTTGTGCAGTTCCACCCGACCACGCTGTATGTTGCTGGTGCCTCTAGGGCCCTGATCACCGAGGTCCTCAGGGGTGAAGGGGCATTATTGGTAGACACAAAGGGCAGGCGATTCATGCCTGACTACGACCCAGCGGCAGAGCTGGCACCTCGGGACGTGGTCAGCCGCGCGATCCTTGCGCAGATGAGAAAGACCGACTCCACACATGTGTATCTGGACATACGCCACATGGACAAGGATAAGGTGGCAAGGCGATTCCCCCTGATCTGCGAACTTTGTGAGAGCTTCGGTATAGATGTCAGCCGCGACCTGATTCCGGTCAGACCGAGTGCCCACTACATGATAGGCGGTGTCAAGACCGACCTCGACGGGCAGACCTCCATCCCAGGCCTCTATGCCTGCGGCGAGGCTGCCGGCACCGGGCTGCATGGGGCGAATCGATTGGGCAGCAACTCATTGCTCGAAGGACTGGTCTTCGGCAGGATAGTAGGTTTGCATATTGCCAATAGCCCTGTCAATGACGCGGCGGTAATAAAGCATCCGGTGATCCAATACAAGGTCCCCAGATCCGACCGCAGTAGGTTGGACACCGGTGACGTGAGGAACTCACTACGGGCATTGATGTGGAGGAATGTCGGCATAAGCAGGACCGGCAAGAGGCTCAAGGAGGCTATAGACATCATAGGTTTTTGGCAGAGGTATGTAATGGACAAGGTGTTCGACGATCCAGAGGGTTGGGAATGCCAAAACATGTTGACCACAGCGATGCTCATGGCCAGGTCTGCCCTATTAAGAAAGGAGAGCAGGGGCGTCCATTTTCGAAGCGATCATCCAAGGCAGGACGAGAGGTTCAAGACCCACATAGAGGTGGTCAGGCCTCCGGATAAGGATTGGTCGTAACCAATAGGGCAGCAGCCTGCGTATCTAACAGCCAGACCACCTTTTCCAGCGCTGGCCAGAGGATATGCACAGGATACCGCAATGGGTCGGGCCTTTGCGAGAATACTTCTGCTAATATCCTGGCCTTGTCTGGACCACTTATCAGCAGTGCGATCCTGGTGGCGGCCAAGATCACCTGGCCTGTCAGGCTGATCCTGCAACTGCCATCAGGTCTCCAAACCATACACACTGGTCCGAGGTCCTCCGCCAGCCCGTAACAATACGGCATCAGGGAGGCGATATGGCCATCGACGCCCATGCCTAGTATGATCAGGTCGAATACGGGAATCTGACCAGGCCTCAGACCGAATGCATCACACAAGGTCTGCCTGTAGGTGCAAACGGCCTGGCAAGGGCTGCCAAGATCGGTAGGCACTGGATAGACCCTGGCATCTATCCTGGACAGGAAGGTCTTGGCAGCGAGTCCATAGTTACTGTCAGGATGATCGTGCGGCACATACCTTTCGTCAGCCCAGAATATCGAGACCTGTCCCCAAGGCAGACTCGCTACCCGTTGGTCGGTTGCAAGCCTTTCGAAGAAAGGCCTAGGCGTCTTACCGCCAGGTATGGCCAGATAGCATGATCCCTTCTCCATGACGGCCTGCCCTATCATGCCGGCCAATAGATCCACCGCTGCCTCTGCCAATCGCTGCTGATCTTGCGCTATCAAGAGGTTGAGGTGGTGCTTGTAGATCAGCGACTTTGCGGTCATCTGTCAAATCGGCCCTCTTCTTGCCATCTGTAGAACAAGACCTACATCGATGGCACCACCAATGTCAATATCGTCGCCAGGCCCCGAACATGGCCTGCGTAGACAACTGGCCTGGATCATCGGCCTTGCCTGCTAGGGTCACCGGTTGGTGGCGGCGCATGATCCTCATCCGCAGGAGGACCTAGCAGTTCGTACAGGATTGGTCTCAGTGCATCTGCCCAGATCTGGTAACCCTTGAGGCTGAGGTGTAACTTATCCGGATCGGTTACGCCGTCAAAAAGCCTTCCCTGTTCGTCTGCCAACTTGTCATTGATGTTCAGGTACCGGACCCGCTTGCCATCTGCAAATCCCGAGATCCTCTCATTGATCTTGTTTATCATGGGCATCACCTGCATATTGTCATTGCGAGGGAATATGCCCATCAGGATGACGGTCGCCTGCGGGGCCTTTATCTGGATCAGATCGAGTATCGCCCTTATACCCCTTGCGACCTGCTCGATCCTCTCCTGCTGATCTCCAGCAGGCATTCTGTTTCCTACATTGTTGGTGCCAGCCAACAGCACCACGACCTTTGGTCTTACACCATCCATCTGCCCATGATAAAGACGCCAGACGATGTTCTGTGTCATATCACCTCCCCAGCCAAAGTTGGCGGCATTCCAACCAAAGAAATTCTTCTTCCAATGCTCCAAGAACTCTGGGTAGTCTGTTGCACCCCACCTGCGGGTTATCGAGTCCCCGAGGAAATAGAGGTCTATCCGGCCCTTCTTGGCCTTTTCCAGCAGTTGTGCATGGGCTATCTGGGAATTCTTGTCGGTACGCGGGATCGGCCTATCTGCAGTTACTGGTGGTTTGTGGCCAATGAAACGATCCGCCCACTGGATGAAATACCTCCAATTTGGCCCATCCGTATGGCCCCCATCATGCTGGCGCCAGGCAAGCTGACCTTCTAGCAGGCCCTCGTTCACAGCAGGCATCTTGGCATTCATGTAGTCATCGCCGACCCCGAGGTCCTTTGCCCCAAGGAGCCTATAGACCCGACCTGCAGCCACCGCAGCCATGAAGCTGCCCCTCTGGTCCACCCATCTGGCATCACCTTGCTCAGGGACCCCATAGCTGATAAAAACCAGCCGCGGCGCGCACAAGGCGATCAGCTCGTGTGCATCTACAGGCAGATCTTGCGGATTCATGCTGCCAAATCCTGCCTCCGCAGCCCCGTATTTCAGGAAATTGCCCGCCATCCAGTGATACTCACCGGAGCCGGTCAGGTTCTCAACCGCCTCGCCAAAGTTACGCCTGAACAGCTTTGCCCCGCCTGCACCAGAAGAGCCGATCAATCCCATGGCAAATCGAGTATCGAACGCCATGGTCACCAATGCAGCCTTGCCATATCGAGATACACCCTCTATGCCCACACGATTTGCATCAACCGCCTTCTCGGTCTGTAGGTAATCCAGACCCCGTGAAGCACCCCATGCCCATGCACGCAGGGCACCCCAATCATCAGGCCTGCGGGGCTGACCCTTGTTTGTCAATCCGATGATGCCCTTGGTCAGGCCTGCTCCATTGTCCGCCTGTATGCTACTAGGGTCGATATACGCATAACCCCAACCATCAGCGACCAGTTGCCAAGTGGCAGGCGGGTCCCCACCACGCATGGGCCCAAACCCACGACCACCAAACGCCGGTTGGGCATCTGTTGGCAGCCTAGCAGGGCCAAACATCATCATCACTGGAACAGGCCCATTGGTCTCCTTCGGCAGCACGAGTGTCATCCTGATATCCACGCTTATGGCAGGACATGCCGAATTATCTACGTGGCCTACCAACCTCTTGCCGATTACTGGATAGGTCCCTACCGTACCTTCCACCTGTTCAACAACCGACCAGCTGACCGGTGGGACATGTGGAGGAACCCTACCATATACCTCCCGCTCAAAGTCCTCTACGATCTGCGGCCTGCGTACCTTCCACCACTGCTCCGGCGTGGTCACCATGGTACCATCCTTCATCCTCAACGCATCAGGAAGGTCAGGGTACGGATTGGCCTGCGACTCGTCATAGTTGGCATGATTAGGAGCGTTCTCATTGCCGCTTGGCCCAGGTCTGAGCCTGCGGATCCCTAATAGGGTCATCATGTGCTGATGATCCTCTTGGGTAGTCCAGTTCCTAGGCTCAGTGCTTGCCGAACCTCCGGCCTCTTGCGCAGCCATGTCTAATGTGAGCAACGCAGGCACAACCAAGACAATGCAGGAAGCCGCTAGATGTCTCCGTTCCATATCTAGCCCTTTCCAAGTCACATAAAACCTACCAAAACCCAGGCCCTAGATCCAGAACAAAGAGCCCAGTGCAAATCCTTACCAGAGATCTCTCGCTTGCAATGGACCAGGAAAATCCTAAAACCCTTGTTCGCAATTTCCCAATTGCCTCGCGAAGAGCCAGCATTATATAATAGATTTACGTCTTGGGGAGGTCGAATAGTTCCTCGCAAGAGGGCCGAGTAAAAGGACTATGTGTCTTTTGACCCAGTACATTGTCTAAAGGTCTTATTCACCAGAGATCCATCGAAAGATACGGAGGATGGTCAAGTGAGGGTTAGATCTTGTCCATTGCGTCTAGTCGCAGCAACCTGGATCGTCATCCTGCTAGGTACGGCAAGTGTGGAAGGGTCATTCTCGTTCATCACGGTAGAGTGTACGTTCACACCGCCAGACGGCATTGCGTACAATACCCTGCCCAACGGTATCGAGCAGGACATTTCCAGCACCGCTTATGCCGAGGCAATGGATAGTTCTGGTAATTCTGCCTGGCAGGTTCAATGGTCTAGGGACGAATCTTCTGTGTCAGTCGATATCGGTAGTGGAGCTGTGCTTAGTTATGCCAGTCCGTCAAGGCTAAGCGTTGAAACGCTGGCCAGGCCGCCGGTAGCATCATCCTCCGAGGTACTTGGAGATGCTGACTTAGTGGGGATTTTCACGGCAACTACAGGCGGGATCAAGGAGTTTAGGGTCGACTTCTCATACACTGTTGACATGGGCACAAGTCAACAGGGTGAATGGGCCAGGGCAGATCTTTTTGTATGCCTCCTTCTTCACCGGGACTCCGGTATCCCAGGGGATATGGGAGACTTCTGGCAGGTAGATTTTGACTTGCTACCCTGGTATCAACAGGTTGCCGATGGCCAGGATCGCTACCTGACTGGAGGTGGCACCCTCTACAAACAGATCGAATTCAGTCCTGACCAGAAAGGGGCCTTCGCTATCCGCGTAAACGCTCGGTCCAGTGCCTGCACAACCCCGGCCCCAGGCGGGTTCTTGCTGGTAGGTATCGGCACCGTCATTGCTGGTTGGTTGCGCAGGGCTATTTAGCCACCGCCAGCCGGAAACGCGGATCGAGGTCTAGCCTCTGTCGCGATCGCCACAATAGGGGCTAGACGCAGGTGGAGTCTATCTGCCAGCCAGGATATAATCCTTCAAGGGGCAACCCTCCAGTAGCCTCAAACCTTCTAGGACACAGTCGGCATTGAGCCTTGCGCCTTGCCATGTGGTATGGGTGTGGTCGGTAGGGGTGAAGTACTCTGCAGAGACCTTCTGCTGGCCTACCTGTTCGTAGCGTCGGGCTATCAGCTCGTTCAGATCTACAAAGAATGCACCTGCCTGCCTTGCCGCCTCTGCAGCCCACTTGCCATAGTCTTCGGATGCACGTGCGACCTTGCCGTCCTTCCAGATGTTCCTAGGTACTGGCGACAAGACTATAGGTATCGCGCCCTTTGCCTTTGCATCGGTGACGTATCTGCGTATGTACCAACCATACGTATGAACGACCTCATGCCTGCCTGTCAGCATGTTATCTATCTCCTCTGTCTGGTCGCCAGTACCCTTCAACGAACCCCTCGCCCTCTGGTTATCGTTTATGGGCCCACCATCGTTGTGCCCGAACTGGATCAAGACAAAATCGCCAGGCCTGACCTCTGCCAAGACCTTGTCCCAAAGCCCCTCAGTGATGAAGGTGCGGCTGCTCCTGCCACCAAGTGCCATATTCCTGACATTTATCCTGGTCAGGTCAAAAAACTCGGCAAGGGGCCTGCCCCAACCCCATTGGCCATTGGCACCATCATCGCGACCACACTTGACAGTAGAATCCCCTATCAGAAAGAGCGTCGGCAGGTTCGGGTCTACAGGTGGCACAGGTGGCAGGTCAAGGATCTGCCAGGTCACGATCTGGGGTCGACGCGGCAATGGGGCGGATTCATCCAGATAAAAGCTTGGATGTGGCGGCTGGTTGTAGGCCACGTTCTGCCAGGCGATCGCCAGCCTGTATTGTGGATCGTGCATGAGTGTAAAGAGCCTGTGTTTGGTGGGGATGGTAGTGGTATAGATCCGCAGATGTGTGTTATCCCTCGTTCTCCATATCACCTCCTCGCGCCAATCGCCTAGGATATCCCCGCTCAGGCAAGGCGTGGCCTTGGTGCCATTGTTGGAAAGGCACCCATCGGCAACAAGCAAGATCGTCTCGTTTGCCTCCTGCCAGTTCCATTTGGCGATATAGTTTCGGTCCAAGAGCTCCCTCAGCAGGTCTCCATCCCACCAGACAGCAAAGTTACACGAACTTGGACGGGCATTTGATATCCTCTGGCCTTTTGCGCTATACATACCGCTCATACCTGCGCCAAGTGCCCAGGCCTCACTGCCTGGATACCTCGGATCCACATTGAAGCATACACCGCGGCCTGGCCCCTCTCCTCTATCCCGCCCAATACCATCTGCAGCCACTGAAGGGACAAGCCAAAGGGCCTTGCCTGTCCTGGCGTCCCTGAAGTTCATGCCCTCCTTTGAGAACCGTTCCTGTATGCCGAATACCTCAAGGCCCGGATTGTCCGGGTCTAGATCACCTACGTGGAGGGCATCGCCGTGTCCCCAACCGGTCGAATAGAGGCCCTTGCCATCGTCATCTATCACCGCAGCGCCATAGACGATCTCATCCTTGCCGTCGCCATCCACGTCTGCAACAGAGAGGTTGTGATTGCCCTGGCCGCGATACGCGCGATTCTCCTGGGAGGAATCGCTATCGAAGACCCATCTGAGGGATAGCCTGCCATCCCGCCAATCCCATGCAGCAATGACACAGCGGGTATAGTAGCCCCTGCACATGACAAGGCTCGGCCTCTGGCCATCCAGGTATGCAACGGCAGCCAGATACCGTTCCGACCTGTTACCATTGCCATCGCCCCAGATCTGGGCAAGCTCTTGCGGCGTTGGATCCTGTGTTGTAGGGTGCCTTGGCGGGATGTATGCGGTATTGGCCAATACCGCGCCCGTGAGACCATCGAATATCGTCAGATACTCCGGCCCCTTGAGGATATGGCCACTGGGATCCCGATGGTCTGCGTCAGGGTCACCTATGACCTTGCCCTTACCATCGGTGGTCCCATCTGCAGTCTTGCATGCCACCTCTGCCTTGCCATCTCCATCCAGATCGTAGACCATGAATTGTGTGTAGTGTGCACCCTCCCTTATGTTTTTGCCCAGATTGATCTGCCAGAGGAACGTCCCATCAAGTCTGTACGCGTGCAGTATCGGTTCGCTGGTCTGCCCACGCTGGGCATTGTCGCGACCACGGCCGGTCATGTGTATCACAAGCTCGTACTCGCCGTCACCATCCAGGTCGCCTACGGACGTATCTGCCGGGCTGTATCCTGGCGGTGTGCGTAATGGCACCACAAGATACGGCTGGCCAGGTGCATTTGGTTCCAGTAGGAATGGCCTGCTTGGTCCCAACTCCATGCCATCCAGTACCGGCCTGATGGTATAGGCATTCCTCTTGGTCAGATCAGGGCTCTGGTCCAAGAGATGCGTAGGGCCTGCAATGGGCTGATCATTCAGGCGGACCGCAGGCCCACCTTCTATAGAGCGATAGACATTGAATGCGATCTGCTGTGGATCTGTAGCGAGCAGCCTCCAACTGACAAAGACCTTGCCATCCCCGCGATTTACCGCTACGACGCCTCTGCCGAGTCGTTCCATCTGCCTGGGTGCAGCATGGACCCTATCCAATCCGAAGGCCAAGAGGGACGCGATCAACATTCCACATGTGCAGAAATGACCCCTTATCTCGATCTTCATATGCACCTGCAATCTCCAAAGGCCTTGTGATTCTAGTCCGAGGACCCACACCTGTGCAATCGCCTACCTGGGCCCAAACTATGCTTGCAAGGTCCGAGGCTGTATAATGCCTGCAAGGACATCTGCCATAGCATTCAAGATAACGCCATTTTAAGGAAGGCCAAACATGGAAGAACAGAAGATAGGCCAGGTGACGGATTTCTATGCCAGACCAGTGGCTGCTGCCATCGAGCTGACCGCGGAACTGAAGGTCGGCGACAGGATCCGGATCAAGGGCCATTCCACAGACCTGGAGTTTGTGGTCGAATCGATGCAGATCCATAATGCACCTGTGACCACAGCCAAGCCAGGTGATTCGGTAGGGATCAAGGTCCCGGACCGGGTCAGGCGCGGCGACGTGGTCTACAAAGTCAGCCTATCCTGACCGAGCCATCAGGCTGATATCGCAAGGCCAGCCACTCGAAGGCCCGCTCGTGTGGCCTAAGGTGATCGTAGATGTCTGGAATCCAGGATCGATTCAGGGCCATCGTCAGCGGCAAAGGTAAGGGCGTCGCCACATCTGCCATCAGGGCCCTGCTCGGTCTGACCAGCAGGGGCTATTCAGTTGCCATTGCGGTCCGCAACCGCCTCTATGACCTCCAGATCATGCCTTGCCACAGGTTCGAAATACCGGTCATATCCGTAGGTAATATCACTGCAGGAGGCACAGGTAAGACCCCGCTCGTTGCCTGGCTCTTTGGGCAATTGATAGAGGTCCTGCACATAGATCCAGGTTGCATAGCAATACTGACCAGGGGTTATAGGTCAGGCGGTAACAGCGATGAGCCCCTGCTGCTAAAGCATTCCTGTGAGGGTGGATTGGTGATCGTTGATCCTGATCGCATACGTGGTGCAATGACTGCCAGGGCCAAGGGTGCTAGGATCCTGATACTCGACGATGGCTTTCAACACCGCAGGCTTGCACGCGACCTGGACATCCTGACCATAGACGCCACGTGCCCTTTTGGCTACGAAAGGATCCTGCCTGCAGGTCTGTTGAGAGAGCCGGTCGGATCCATCAAGAGGGCCCAAGCGGCAGTAATCACCAGGATAGACCAGGTCCAGCAGCAACAACTGGAAGACATAAACCGCAGGCTCAAGGCTATAAGACCCGACCTGATTATCTGCTACGCGAGGCACACACCTACATGCATAATTACAAGGGACGGCCGATCCGCAAGGCCAGATCTCATTGCATGCAAAAGGATCGCTGCATTCTGTGGTATAGGTAATCCAGATGCCTTCTTCCAAACCCTCCAGGGGCTTGGTGCGATAGTGGTCGCTAAGTTGGCATTTGCTGATCATCACAGGTTTACGGCCAGGGACATCGCATATATCCAGGCAAAGGCATATGCAACAGGTGCACAGATGATCGTCACTACCACAAAGAACTGGCTGGCCTTGGATCCTGCCTGGTTCGATACCGATCTTACGGTAGGTCATCTGGAGGTCAGGCTGGAGATAACCTCAGGCGAGGGCCAACTCATCCAAGTGCTCGAAGCGGCCATCAAAGGCAAGGCCTAGAGCTCTATCGTCTGGCCCGCACTCATGACCAGCACCTGACAGGCTGCCTTCTGTGCAAAGGTCTGCGCGTCTGCTGCAGTACCTACGATGGTACCCCAATGCATAGGTATGGCCAACCTTGGCTGGATGTAGGTAGTGGCGATCGCCGCCTCTGCTGCATTCATGGTGTACGTGCCACCTATAGGCAGCATGGCCACGTCTATCGGGCCCAACGTCTTCATCTCCTCTATGACGTCCGTATCACCTGCATGATACAGCCTCTTGCCTGCGATCTCTATGACAAAACCTAACCAGTTGTTGGCCTTGGGATGATTGGGCTTGTTGGTATTGTACGCAGGTACTGCCTTTATCTTGACAGGGCCTAGTTCTATGGTCTGACCCACGGCCATGGCCATGCCCTTGCCATATGACCCGATCACATCGGGCGGTCCGATCAGTTGTGTAGCAGGGCCTGCCACCCTGGCTATATCGCCAGCAGAGAAGTGGTCGCTGTGCGTGTGCGTGCAAAGTACATATGTGGCATCGTGGGGCGAGTCGGTGATCCTGTAGGGATCGATGTAGATCACCACCTGATCGGTCCAGACCTTGAACGCCGCATGGCCCAACCACCTCAGGTAGACCTTGGGCGTCCAATCGCTGAGCCAGTGGAGGGCCAAGAGCTGCAGGTCCTTTGCGTCGACCTGACAGTCGCCGTTTATGTCACCTGCCACGATCGTCTGGCACGGTGCGGTCCGGAGGTAGGACTTACTGGCCTGGGATGTCCCGGCATAGGTACCAACATTCACAATCCCGCCATTGGGGAATGGCTCTTGTCCGACCGGCACCGCCGGATCGCCTGCATCTATGCAAGGGCTGGTAACCTCGTCCTGGACCCATGTGTTGGCCAAAGGATCCCACCTTCCGGACTGGCTCTTTAGATGGTAATCACCATCTATCCAGTTTTCGGCCTGATCCCATCGGCCTTCGGCTGCAAACAGCGGGTCAGAAAGGCAGTTATATGCCCAGCCTGGATAAAGCACACCGGGGCTATTTGCCCATATGATGCAATGGCTTACCACCACTGGCGGGGTGGACATGGATACGGGCCAGTGCACTGCACCACCGGCATTGGCCTTGTTACCAGTGATGGTACAAAAGCTCATAGATAGGCGATCTGCAGTTGTAGCTGCATCGCCCAGCTTGACGGCACCGCCATTGCCTCCTGCCTTGTTGCCGGCAAGGATGGAGTGCTCCACAGTGACGTTGCCGTTGTGCACGAAGATGCCGCCGCCATGCCCTGCACAGCGATTGCCTGAGATCGTGGTCCCTCCCACGGACAGCCTGGCAGTATCCCTATTGACCAGTGCACCTCCATCGGAACCGGCAAGATTGCCAACTAGACGGCAATCTGCAAGGCTTGCAGAGCCACCCTTGATGACCATCGCCCCGCCCTCGGCGAAGGCGTAGTTGCCTTTGAGGGTGCATCTGATCAGACGGACACCCGCACCGATACCCAGGATCGCACCTGCTGACCTACCTGCATTTGCCAGGAATTGGCAGTCCTTGATCGTAGGGCTGCCACCATTTATGACCAACCCGCCACCCCCTCCAGGGCCCCCATCCAGCCTTGGATTGCCGGTCCTGGTCTCCATACCCCCAGTGATCACAAGGCCATCAAGGATGGTGGCAGGATCGGGATTGTTCAGGGTCACAACGTTGTATGAATTGTCCTTCCTACTGGGCTCTGTCCAAAGTAGGCAAGGGTCTGCGACTTCAAGGTCATCGCCAAGCAGGTCTCCAGTCAGGATGGTCCTGTACCTTTCGATATCCCTCAGGTTGGGCTCAACCCCTGAAAGCCCTGCATAGCCCCCTTCGACCACCACACCACTCGGTATCGCAAACGTGGCGGTCCTGCCTGTCTGCTGCGGCCTGTAAAGCCCCGCAGCGCACCTTATCACGTCGCCAGGCCTTGCCGCAGCCAAGGCAGAGCTAAGGCTGACCATCGCATCCTGCCAACTAGAGCCGGTGCCTGCGCCACCAGCGGTTGGGTCTACGAATATGACCTTTGCAGGCAGCACTTGAGAAGACAAGAGGATTGTGGCCAAGGATATCAACGAAAATCCGACCTTGCCCATGCCTGATACCCCCTAAATGCGTCTAACGATGTTAATCTGGGTAGAGCTAGCCGACGTCGTCCAGTTACACTATCAGACCACCTTATGGCAGCCCTGTCAATATGGACCAGCCAAAAACTGCTGCCAGGCCTGCCTGGATGCCGATAACAGGGATGATATGAGGTATGGAATACTGGATCGGACCGGACGCGTAGGGCCAAGTGGACCTGCTGGTCAGTCGGACCTGAAGAGGTGCCCCTTCTGTGGCGAGCTCATCAAGGCCGACGCGATAAAGTGCAGGTACTGCAGGGAGTTCCTGGAAGATGCAAAGGACCTACCAAGGTCCCATCATGCCACCGAGCGGGGGCAGACAGGCCAACCCCGGACCCCTGGGCTGGATGAACCTGTGGTCCTGGTACCATCCCTGTGGTCCATGACGGATTGGGCAATCAAGGGTCTATTGATCATAGCAGGTGCGTGGACCATACTCGCCCTGCCAATCGAGCGATGGATCACCGTATTCAAGGGGCTCTCGGATGCAACACAGAGGGTCCTTGCCCTGGGGATCAACCTTACTGCAGAGGCCAGCATCATACTGGTGGTACTAGGCCTGATATTGAGGGCTGCCTATCTCAAGGGTATCCGCTACCAGATCACGCAGGACAGGATCGAGTGGGTAAGGGGGTTGTTCAGCCGAAAGATCGACAACATCGATATGTTCAGGGTGGTGGATATAAAGCTATACAGGTCCATATTGGACTGTCTAACAGGGGTCGGTACGATCACGGTATATACCAAGGACCAGACAGACCCTACGTTCGTCTTCGAGAAGGTCAGGCAACCAAAGAAGGTCTACGACCTCATCAAGAAACAGGCCCTCGAGGCAGACCGACGCCAAGGCGTGGTCCACATACAGTAGCCTAGCCGGTCTTGCCCCCTACCCGATCCGCCTCTGGCATGGCCTCCGGCTGGACCTGTCTTACCCTCCTTAGTGCCATTAGGCCCGAAATGACCGTCACTGCCAGCATGACCAAGTATACAAACAAGGTAAACCACGATGCCCACCTGGCATGAGGCACATGGGCTGCCTTTATCAGGACAGTGCCGATCGCGAATACCTGGGTGAACATCTTCAGCTTGCCTGCCTTTGTGGCAGCAAAATTGATACCCCTTGCCTCGGCCCTGTGCCTGAGTACCGTGACATAGCCCTCCCTGACGATAAGGATCGCGGCAACCAGCCAACGAATCAAGAACTGTAGGGACTGTGGCAACCCAAAGAAATCGGGCTCGGCGATAATGGCAAAACAGATAAACGCGCCACAGACCAGGATCTTGTCTGCCAATGGGTCTACCATCCGCCCAAACTTGGTGGTTGCACCCAATCGTCTGGCCACGATCCCATCCGCCAGGTCGCTTATCCCTGCCGCCACAAAGACCACAAAGGCCATATCCAGGAAAAGGACTCGCCAGGGTACATAGGGGCTATAGAGCAGCATCAGCACGAACACCACGGCCAAGGCCAGCCTGCCCAATGTCAAGAGGTTGGGTAGGAGAGCGAGCATACCGCCAGTCTAACCGATGGTCTGGTTGCGTCAACGGCGAATTGTACGCTGCTGGTCACAGATCAGGATCTGTCCAGACAGGGTTTGAGCTCCTGCAAGTCCTGGATACCATCCATCTTGTGGTTCGTGCTAGGCAAGGACCTGTAGACCTAGGTCCTCGAAATGCTTGGACAACGATGCTGACAATCCAGGTCCATTGAGAGTGCTGGGATTCGAACCCAGGACCTACGGATTAAAAGTCCGTTGCTCTACCGGCTGAGCTACACTCCCACCGGCCGAAAGACAGGCCTTATATCGACCGCCAAAGGCCAGGTCAATACAGGGCATTTGGCATCCAGGCCGACATCGCGCCTGGTACCATCGAAAGCCCTATCAGGGCGTCACGATGACCATCCAGGCCGCTACCTACCCCACAGCCATGCTCGGCATGGCCCTTATCCAAGGCACGGCCCTGCTGTGCGTCAGTGGCCTGGCCTGAGAGATAACCGGTTGCAACCACATACTCGTACTCCACATGTGCCCTGCCTAGATAGTCCAGCAGGATAGGCCACTGGATCCCAAATGTCTGCCCACAGCCCAGACCTATCGTGGCAGCAAACGGGATTACCAATACCGCAGATCCAATCATCTTGCCCATAGTATGCCTCCTTGCAAAAGACCTGCCTCCATGCATCCTTGTATGACGGATATGGTAACAGACCGAAGGTCTTTGTGCCATACCATGGTAGAGACAAAGGCAGGCACCTCCTGCGGCATCTGGGCTACAAAACCCTTGCCTTGCAACCGGCGATGATATAAACAAGGGCAGTCTTGCCGGTCTACCCGGCACCAATGAGGCAGGTATGGCCAGAAACAAGAAGGACATAATCAGGTCACTTGCAACCAGGGCGGTCCATGCTGGCGAGCCCAGGCGCAAGTTCGCAGACTCCCTGACCACGCCCATCATCCAGACCTCCACGTTCACATTCAAGAACAGCAAGGACATAGAGGACTACACCAGGAAGGGCAAGGACAGGTACGAGTACGGCAGGTATGGCAATCCAACCGCCAGGATCGCAGAGCAGAGGCTTGCAGACCTGGAGGGGGCGGAGGAGTGCGTGGTATTCTCATCGGGGATGAATGCCATCACGACCACGATCTTATCCCTGGTCCAGGCCGGTGATCACATCGTCATCACCGATGATTCGTACAAGAAGACGTTGGAGTTCTGCAGGTCGTATCTGAAGCAGTTTGCCATAGACTGTACCATTGTGCCATTTGGGGACTATCAGGCCCTTGAGAGGGCGATCAAGAGGAACACGAGGTTCATCTTCTCCGAATCTCCCACGAACCCGTACTTGAACATATTCGACCTGGTGAAGATCAAACAGATCGCCCGGAGGCACAAGGTCCTGACACTGATCGATAGTACCTTCGCAACCCCTTATAACCAGAGGCCACTGGAGTGGGGTATGGACCTGGTATTGCATAGCTGCACCAAGTACCTCGCTGGCCATAACGACATATTGGCAGGAGCCGTCTTGGGCAGGGCAGAGCTGATAGAGCCCATACGCAATCTGCACAAGTCCATGGGTGGCACGATAGATCCCCATTGTTGCTACCTGCTTCTCCGCGGCCTGAAGACATTCCCGCTGCGGATAGCAAGACAGAATGAATCGGCATTGAAGATAGCTAGGTATCTGGAAGGCCATCCAAAGATAAGGCGGGTCTATTATCCATTCCTCGAGAGCCACCCTCATTATCAGGTGGCCACCAGTCAGATGACCGGCGGGGGTGGTGTGGTGACATTCGTGACCAAGGGAAACCTCCAGTCAGCCAAGAGGTTCCTGGATGCACTGCGGCTGTGTTATATAGGGCCTAGCCTAGGTGGCGTTGAGACGTTGATAACACACCCTGCCCTGGTGAGCTACTATGACTATTCCCGCAAGGAACGATATGCACTAGGGATCACCGATACCCTCTTCAGGCTGGCCGTAGGCATAGAGGACCCAGACGACATCATCGCAGACCTGGAGCGCGGGCTGGCCAGGATCTAGGCCTGCCTACCGTGGCACTTCTTGTACTTCTTGCCGCTGCCACACGGACAGGGGTCGTTGCGCCCAACCTTGGGTTGCTCGAGCTTGATCTGCCTGACCTTATCCTGGCCTTGTGAGGCCTCTATGGCTGCCTGCCTTTGCTGTTGGACCATATCAAATTGACCGACCTGGTCATGGCTGACCCTGCTGACGTTCCAGACGTTCCTGACAGAGGCACCGGTCTCTATCCTGATCTTGAATATGATGTCGGTCACCCTCTGCTGTATGGTCTTGAGCATAGCATTGAACATCCTGAACCCCTCCCTCTTGTACTCGACCTTGGGGTCCTTCTCGGCAAAGGATTGGGTCCAGATGCTATCCTTGAGGTGATCCATGGCATAGAGGTGATCCTTCCAGGTCATATCGCAGACCTGCAGCAGGACATACCGCTCCAGGTCCATCAGCTCCCTCCGCATGAACTCCTCTGCAGCGGCCAGCAGTTGCTCTTCGTTGAGGTCCTGGCCATCGATGGAGGCTTCGAACCTTTGGTTAAACCAAGCGACAAACTCGGCAGGCCCGAGCTCTGCCCGCCGCCGCCTTATCTCCTCTGCCAGGCGGCCATCGCTATAGGCCCTGCTGAGCTCGAGCAGTTGTTCCCTCAGTGCCTTCTCGGAGGTCGCCTCGAGCTGCTCGGCAGTCAGGTTGGTCCCGAACTTCCTGTTGGCCCACTGCGCAAGTGCCTGATAACCATAGACATCCTTTCCCTGTGGGCCGCCGATCATGCTCAGGGCATAATCAACAGGGTATTCTATCTCCCGCTGCCTGTATCTGGCCCTTGCCTGGTCCAACAGGAGCTGACGTATCTGGTCCGGTTTCAGGGCCTTCAGCTCCTCAAGCCTCAGTTCTATACCGAACTTGCCTCTGGCCCATTCAGCGAGCCTCCTGATGGCAAATCCATCCGACAAGAACGGGCCCAGCTCACTGCAGTCCCTCTTTTCCACCTGATCCTGGGCTGCCTCTACCAATGTCTGTTCGATCTGATCATAGGTCTGTTGCCTGATCTTGGCAGCACTGAGGTTGACGTGGAACGCGCTCATTGCCCACTGTTTTAGCCCATCCACGTCCCAGGTCTGTGGATCTGTCTGGTCTTCTATGTACTCCCCGAGCGACATTGCCACCTTACCAGAGACCGCCTCCTTTGCCTTCTCCTTTATCAGCTCCTCAATCTGGTCCTTGCGCAGGCCCTCCAGATCCGAAGGCTTCAGCTCCACATCAAAGGTCTGCCTTGCCCACTCGATGATGCACCTTTGTGGGTATTGACTGTCGAGCATGTTATCGCAGGCGTCGTTTATCACAGACTCTATCATGTCCAGAACGATCGCCTTCAACCCCTTGCCAGCCAGTATCTTCCTCCGCATGGCATAGAAGGTCTTGCGCTGGTAGTCCATCACCTCGTCGTACTCCAGCAGGCTCTTGCGTATCTCAAAGTTCCGCTGCTCGACCTTCTTCTGGGCCCTCTCTATACCCTTGCTGATCCTGCGGTGGACGATAGGCTCGCCTTCCTTCCAACCTATCCACGACAATGCCTTCACCGTCCACTCGGGCGCGAATATCCGCATCAGGTCGTCGTCAAAACTCAAAAAGAACTGGCTGGAGCCTGCATCGCCCTGCCTACCGGCACGACCCCTGAGCTGATTGTCTATACGCCTTGCCTCATGTCTCTCGGTGCCCAGGATATGCAGGCCACCTATCTCCGCCACACCTGGGCCAAGCTTTATGTCTGTACCCCTACCTGCCATGTTGGTCGCAATGGTCACATTGCCCCTAACCTTTCCATCCCGACCTATGTGTTGCTGGCCCGCCTTGGCCACTATGGCCGCCTCGCGTGCGTGATGTTTGGCATTGAGGACCTCATGCTCGATCCCATATCGCCTTGTCAGCAACTCAGAGAGCAACTCACTCTTTTCGATGCTGATCGTACCTATCAATAGGGGCCTGCCTTGGCTCGATATCCTATTGATCTCCTCGACGATGGCATCGAACTTCTCCTTCATGGTCTTGTATACCACGTCATCATAGTCGATCCGTATGCAAGGCTTGTTAGGTGGTATGACCACTACCTCCAGGTTATAGATCCTTTGGAACTCCTCTGCCTCGGTAGCAGCTGTGCCTGTCATCCCCGCAATCTGGCCATAAAGCCTGAAGAAATTCTGCAATGTTATCGTTGCGAGGGTCTGGGTCTCCTCCTTTATCTGTACCCCCTCCTTTGCCTCCACAGCCTGGTGCAGGCCGTCGGACCACTGCCTGCCATGCATCAGCCTTCCGGTGAACTCGTCAACTATGATGACCTTTCCATCCATCACTACATAGTCCTTCTCCTTTTGGAAGACCACATGGGCACGCAAGGCCTGTTCCACCAGGTGCGGCCATTCTATGTTAGAGCCGGTAAAGAATGAGCCTAGTCCAGCTATCTCCTGGGCAGCGGTCACACCCTCGTGCGTCAGGTGTACTGCCTTGCGGTCATGTTCTACCTCGTAATATTGAACCGCCTTTGCCAATGCTGCCTTTGCCCTCTCCAATTGCTGCTGGCAATGGTCGATCCTACGCTGTGCATCCACCGCACCGGCCTGGTCCTTGGCCTTCCTTGCCTCCGCCAGCTGGCCTTGTGCATTGGCCAGGTCCCGCTCGAGGGCATCGACCTGTTTGGTAAGTCGATCGTACTCTGCCTGTCTAGCGATCAAGGCCCTAGCCACCTGGTCGGCCTTCTTGTAGCGGCTGACATCGTCGAAGGCAGGGCCGGAGATGATAAGTGGTGTCCTGGCCTCATCGATCAGGATCGAGTCCACCTCATCTATGATCGCATACTCCAATGGCCCCTGGACCATCTGGTCCAGGCTCGTCTTCATGTTGTCGCGGAGGTAGTCGAAGCCAAACTCGTTGTTCGTCCCATATGTGATGTCGCATTCATACTGGCTGCGCCTTTCCGGTCCCCACGTATCCATGTCTGCCTGGATCACACCTACGCTCAATCCAAGTGCCCTATATATCGGGCCCATCCATTCCGCATCCCGCTTGGCCAGATAGTCATTGACCGTGACGATGTGGACCTTACGGCCAGTCAGGTGTACCAGGTATGCAGCCAACGTGGCCACCAAGGTCTTGCCCTCTCCGGTGGCCATCTCTGCGATCTTGCCCTGGTAAAGGACATTGCCACCTACCAACTGCACATCAAAGTGGCGCATCTGGACGTTACGCCTCGCCGCCTCCCTGACCACGGCAAATGCTTCAGGAAGGATCTGCTCAGGACTGGCACCAGCAGCAAGGGCGGCCTTGAACTGAGCGGTCTTGGCCTTCAAGGCCTCATCGTCCAGGGCCTGGATCTGCTGCTCGAACTGACCTGCCTGTTTGGCAACGGCCATATAGGCCTTTATCAGGCGTTCGTTCCTCGAATAACGCTTAAACAGCCTATTGATGACAGAAGTCAGGACCATATCCAAGATCCAGGAGGATTTCGTCGTCATCGACCAGTCTCTAGACCGGCCATATAGGACCAAATATCCCGTATAGCCCGCCACAAGTCAAGCCATGGCCTTGCAGACTATACGCGGATGGTACGATCCCGTATAATCAACAAAGACCCATGACCGCACAGATCATAGATGGAAGACGGCTCGCACAGCAGGTCAAGGCCAGGGTCAAGGCCGATGTCGAGCAGCTCCAAGCTAGAGGCCTTACTGCCGGCCTTGCGGTGATATTGGTCGGACAGGACCCGGCCTCGGTCTCGTACGTCACTGCCAAACAGAAGGCTTGCCAGGAGGTGGGGATTCGCTCCCTGGACCATCGCCTGCCTTCATCTACCACCCAGCAGGACCTCTTGGGTCTAATAACAGAACTGAACCGTGACAGGCTCGTACATGGGATACTGGTACAACTGCCCCTGCCCGGTCACATAGATCAACAGGCGGTCATAGAGGCCATAGAACCCAACAAGGACGTAGATGGCTTTCACCCGATAAATGTCGGCAGAATGGTCCTGGGCCAGGATGCGATGCTGCCGTGCACGCCGAGGGCGATCATAGAGATCTTGACCTGTAGCGGCGTCCAGATAGATGGGGCAGATGTGGTGATCGTAGGCCGCAGCAATATAGTAGGCAAACCCCTGGCAAACATGCTGTTGCAAAGGTCCAAGGCCGGCAATGCCACTGTGACCGTCTGTCACTCAAGGACCAAGGACCTTGCACACCATACCAGGCAGGCAGACGTCTTGATCGCGGCTGTCGGCAATCCCATGACCATCACTGCAGATATGGTCAAGCCTGGAGCCGTTGTGATAGATGTGGGGGTAAACCGCATCCCAGACCCCTCTTGCAAGGCCGGCTACCGCCTGGTAGGGGATGTGGATTTTGATGCGGTAAAGGATGTCGCTGGCATGATCACACCTGTGCCGGGTGGTGTAGGGCCTATGACCATCGCCATGCTCCTTGCCAACACGGTCCAGGCAGCGGCCATGCAAGGATAAGGGAAGAAGGCCGCCTCTGCAAACCCCCAGCCTTTTGCTACAGGTCCATCCATTCCTATATTTTGTTTAGCCAGCCTGGATCCCTCCGGGCCTTGCAGCCGCCCAAGCGGCTGGGCACCAGCGATCCTGGCAGTCGGGTTGAAGGGGTTGGATCGGCAAACCATGTTCGCTCTAGTCAAGAGCCGCTTGTATGCCATAGGCGTCGATATATCGCAGCAGGGCATACGGGTTGCGCAGTTGGCAGACCGTAGGCCTGCATGCAGGTTACTTGCTGGGTCATGGATCGCCAGGCCCGCCCAGATAGAGCCAGGTACGCAGGATTGGATAACATGGGCCTCCCAGGCGCTACGCCAGGCCATTGCCTCCGGGCCGTTCAAGGGCAGGAAGGCAGTCGGGACACTCAGACCAGAACAGTTGATGGTGGAGACCATGCGTATGCCAAAGGCCGATAATGACGGCAAGATAGAGGAGGCCATACTAGCCCGCCTGCGGTCAAACAATAGCCAGAGACTGACAAGGCAGGATGCGATGGTCCGCTATGCCCAGATCGAGCAGGATAGTGTACTGGCGATGGTGGCCGATCGCAGGTCCGTGGAGACATACCTGGATATAATGGAGCTGGCTGGGCTAGAACCTGTTGCCATAATCCCTTGGCCCCAGGCGATAGCGGGGTGCTACGCAAGGTTCTTTGGCCGCCGGCAGTCAGATCTGGATGCGATGGTCATCCTGATCTACCTCGAGCAAGACCAGACCGATATTGTGATATCTAGACACAGCACGCCCCTGTTTGCCAGGTCCATTCCTATAGGGGTGCCAGGTACCGAAGATCCATTGGCCGTAGAGAGGCTCGTGTCCGAGGTCATCTCGTGCAGGAGGGCCCTCTCTAGCTGTATACCCAACGGCCATCCTGGCCGGGTCATATTCTTCTCTAGTCGATCCGACAACAGGCAGAGCTGTCTTGCCATAGCCAGACAGTTGCAACTTCAGGCCCAGCTTGGGGACTGCCTGGCTGCAGTGGAGGTACCCCCGTCACTGGGCCAGCAAGCACCTGACTGCGGGATCGACAGGCGTACAGGTAGCGATGGCTGGGCACTGGCGTTCGGTTTGAGCCTCAGCTATCTAACTTGAGGAGGGATGCGATTGCCATGGCTGACATAAACTTTGTACCGGATGACTACATACAACAGGTCCAATCCCGACGCACCAATGTGTTTTACATTGCGTTGCTGTTGATAGTCATGGGAGGGTTGATCAGCGGGTTTGGGATCATCAAGGTCAGGCAGAGGGCCTGCGCTGCCCAGGAGGCGATCGTGGACGCCAAGGCAGATCGGGTGCGAGAGGACATCAAGCAATTCGATCAGCTACAGGCAAAACGCAGGGAGATGATGAAGACTGCCTTGGTGACTGCCGAGCTGATAGAGCCTGTGCCGACCAGCATCATCCTTGCATCCCTGACCAATGAATTGCCCAAGGGCACATCTTTACTAGAGGTCAGGCTCAGCAAGAAGGAGTTAGAACAGCCAAAGACAGAAAGGACATCCAACCAGAAACAGGCCAAACCCAACAAACAGGATCAGCCGCAGGGCAATCAAAGGCCATCCCAGACACAGATCGACATAGCAGGCCTAGCGCCGAGTGACCTGGAGGTGGCCTCATACATAGAGAGACTGACTGGCTGCCCTTTATTCAACACCGTTACGTTGTTGGAGTCGAAGGAATACTCGGGCAAGGAGACATTGCCATTTCGAGAGTTTAGGCTCAGGGCTGTCATGCCCGATAACGTCCATCTCAGCGATGAGGACCTCCTGCAGATAAGGCAGAAGGCCCAGACCTCGATCTATGAGTTCTAGTCAGGCTTTAGGGGAAATGCCATGTCCAGTAGCGCAAAGAATGCCTTGTTCTTCGCACTCTTGGTAGGATTGGCCATAGTTGGCTATCGCTTCATGATCAGGCCTTCGAACAAGCAACTGGCAGCCGCCAAGCAGAGGGTGCAGGCCAAACTTGCGAGGCTTTCGGAGTTCGAGAAGGCCACAGCGAAGGCCCAGGATATCAATCGGCAGATGGCCCAGGTCGACCAGGCCCTCGCCTTCTTCGAGAGCAAGTTGCCACCTACGAGCCAGATACACAAGGTCCTGGAGCAGATCACACTCATTGCTCAAAGACAGGGTCTGGATCCAAAGTCGATACGCACACTTGCCAGGAAGGATGGCAGCGCCTATGTCGAGCAACCATTGAGCTTGCAGTTACAAGGCAACTTCAACGCCTTCTACAGCTTCCTCTTGGAGCTCGAGAGGCTGCCTAGGATCATGAAGGTCTCGAAGATGGACCTGGTAAAGCCCAGGGACCAGAGGGCAGGCGTAATCACGGCAGACCTTGTCATCAGTATCTTCTTCCAACCCAGCAAGGCCTAGTGTTATGTCATTGTAGGGGTGCACCATGCTTGAATTCATGACAGATCAGCAAGACAATATCCCTGAAGGTCAGCCCACCCAGCCTAATGCCAATGCCCAGCAGGCCGAAGGCCAAACCGGAAATGCCGTCGCTCTACAGAGGGCTCGCCGTGCTAAGCAAAGTTCCGTGGCATTGATCGTGACGTTCTGCGCAGTGGCACTAGCGCTATTGTTCATGATAAATAGGGCACAACCCCAGGCCGCAAAGGCAGCCCCTATCAAGGCCGACCAGTCCCAGATAGAGGCTGCCATAAAACGGCTGACAGGCCTCAGCGACGAGCTGGCCACGCATATGGATCAACTACTCCAACGCTTCCACGAACTTTCTGCAGTTGCGCAGGTAGCACTCGAGGACCTGGTGAAGAATCCCTTCGAGCTCGAGCTACTTGCAGGCATATCACCCCAGGTCGAGTTGACCCAGCAAGAACAGCCAGAACCCAATGCAGCCCAAACCGAACGGGCCGCCCAGCTCCAGGCACAGGAGCAGGCCAGGATCCAGGCAGAAGAAGAAAGGAAGCAGCTTGCCGAGTTAGCGGCCAGGCAAAAGGCAGAGGAGGCCAGGAGGCAACAGGTTAGGCAGGCAGCAACAGGGTTGAGGCTGCAAGGGATCGTCCATGCTGCAGATGAGGGGGTTTGTATCATTGATGGCCAGGTCCTGTCTATCGGCCAGCAGATAAAGGGATTTGAACTGATCAGTATAAAGGCAAACTCTGTTCAATTGCGTTGGCCTGATCCGGAGATGACATTCACATTGAAGATAGCAGAATGAGGATACCATTCATACATCCCAGGCAGACAACATCCTGCCAGCTACCTAGCTTTGATGATCAGCAGGTACAGGGGCTCTGCGACCTTTACAGCCCTGATCCGCAAGACGCCAACACAGGCCAAGCCCGTGATGTGGCTGACGTCCTGCTAGAGCAAGGCAAGATCGATCAGGCCACTTATGTCCAGATACGCCGACAACGGGCCTCTGACAAACTTTACGATCCAGCGACATTCCTTGTACAACAGAAGCTGGCTACCACCCTAGACATCCAAAAGGCAAAGGCGACACTCCATGGCCTGGAATTCAAGCAGATAGGCGTAGCAGATGTGGACAAGGCCGCATTCGAGAAACTGCCAATAGATCTTGTCAGGCGATTTCGGATACTCCCAATAAGGATAGAAGGCCAAACCTTGGTGGCGGCAACGCCAGAACCCGAGAATACCTTTGCAATCGAGGAGGCCAAGAGGCAAACGCAGATGCCGATCCAACTGCTGGTGTGCATGCCTGAGGACATAGATACGGTATGCAATGCGCTACACACCGAACAGGCCGAATACGACCTCGATGATATCATAAGCGACATGGCCGAGGTGGAGGTCGTCCAGGATCAAAAGGAGCACTATGAAGACCTAGAGCAGATGGCCGGCCAGTCACCTGTAATAAAATTCGTGAATTACTTGATAAGCAATGCGATCAGGGAAGGGGCAAGCGACATACATATAGAACCGAAGGAGAAGACCTGCAGGATCAGGTACAGGATAGATGGCATCCTGTTCGATGCAAAGGAGGCCCCCATAAAGATGCATCCGGCCATCGTATCCAGGATAAAGATCATGGCAAATCTTGACATCTCCGAGAGGCGCCTGCCACAGGACGGCAAGATTTCCGCGATAGTCGGCGGAAGGCCGATCGACCTGAGGGTCTCGACACTGCCGACAAGCCACGGCGAAAAGACCGTCATACGTATACTGGATAGCAGGTCCATCATACTGACCCTTGAGCAGCTCGGCATGGAGGATGCGGTATGCCAGGCATTCCGCAGACAGATCGAACTGCCGCATGGGATACTGCTGGTGACAGGGCCTACGGGCTCGGGAAAGAGCACGACCCTCTATACGGCCCTCAGGCATATGGATGGTGACAGGCTGAATATCTCCACCGTAGAGGACCCTGTAGAATACCAGCTTGACTTCTGCAATCAGGTCCAAGTCAACGAAAAGATCGGCCTAACGTTCGCCGCGGCCCTTCGCAGCCTTCTCAGACAGGACCCAGATATCATCATGGTAGGAGAGATAAGGGACGCCGAGACAGCCCATATAGCCGTACAGGCTGCACTGACGGGCCATCTAGTCTTGTCAACGCTGCATACCAATGACGCACCTAGTAGCGTAACAAGGCTGGTAGACATAGGCATAGAGCCCTATCTGATCGCTGCATCGCTCAATGCGGTCCTGGCGCAGAGGCTGGTAAGGAAGATCTGCCCTGCGTGCAAGCAGCCATTTCATGTCCCAGATAAACTGAAGGCCTTGTTGGATCGGGCAGGTCTGAGGCCTGATGAGGTCTTCCATGGGGCAGGATGCAACTGCTGCAGGGGCAGCGGCTACAGCGGCAGGATAGGGATCTACGAGCTGTTGATAGTCGATGACAGGATGCGAGAACTTATCACTGCAGATGCATCGATAACCGCCATGCGCAAGGCATTCACCGAGAGTGGGGCAGATACCCTCTTCGACGACGGCATGAAGAAGGTCAAGGCAGGGCTTACCACCATCGAGGAGGTATTACGCGTAACGCAGCAAGACTCGCAATCCGAACCGGTTGTGGCTGGTTAGATGGAGGGTTTGAAACATGATAGATATTACGAGCATCCTTGCAGCTTCAGTAAGGCACAAGGCCAGCGACGTGCACATCAACGTTGGCCTACCACCGGTCCTGCGCAAGAATACGGAGCTGATAGACATGGACCTGCCTCCTATCACGCAGGAACAGGCCAGGGAATTGGTCCTTGGGCTGGTTGGTCCAGAGCGATTCAAGGAGTTTCAGGAAAAGAGGGACCTCGACTTCTCGACCACCATACCAGACGGTACCCGCTTTCGTGTAAACGCGCACTACCAGAGGAACTCCATAGCCCTCTCATTCAGGGTCATACCCAAGCAGACCCTCACATTGGATGAGCTCAACCTGCCTGGCATAGTAAAGGAACTGACCGATCTTCCTAGGGGGTTGGTGCTAGTGACTGGCCATACTGGAGCAGGAAAGAGCACTACACTTGCGGCCATGATAGGCCTTATCAATTCGAAGTATTGCAAGAGGATTATTACCTTGGAGGACCCGATAGAGTATCTGTTCGAGAATGACAAGTGTATGATCGAGCAGAGGGAGATCGGGTTTGATTGTCCTTCGTTTGCCTCGGGTCTAAAGCATGTCCTACGACAGGACCCAGACGTGATCATGGTAGGTGAGATGCGAGACCTCGAGACCACCAGTTTCACCATCACTGCAGCAGAGACAGGGCATCTGGTCTTCAGTACCCTGCATACCATCAACGCGCCTCAGACCATAGAGAGGATCATAGACATATACCCCGCTGCCCAACAGAATCAGATCAGGGCCATGTTGGCCAACACGTTGCAGGCCGTCATCTCCCAGACCCTATTCAAGAGGATTGACAGGCCAGGTATGGTCCCGTGCGTAGAGATACTCTTGTGTACCCCTGCGGTCCGCAACTGCATCAGAGAAAACAGGATCTATGAGATCCCCAATATCATAGAGACCTCCAGGAGGCTGGGAATGCAGACATTGGATCACAGCATCGCCCAGATGTACTTTAGGGGTTACATAGACCGCCAAGAGGCCATCAGCAGAGCCAGCAATCCTGGAAGGATGGACAAGCTACTTGTACCTGAGAATCAGGCAAGGTTCATGCAAGAACTGGCAACGCAGTGTGTAGGCACACAGTAGATCCGAGGTGAACATGTTAGAAAGGACGACATCTGCCAGCGCTGTCCTGGAGCTCAGGCAGGGCCTAAACAGGGGCGACGGCATATTGGACAAGGTCGCCAATTTCAGGGTGGAATTCGGTCCGAGCAAGAAGGACATACTCGGTTTTACCAATCAGTTGGCCGTCATGATAAGGGCAGGGATCAGCCTTCCAGAGGCCCTGGAGTCCATAGCCAGCCAGACCGAAAACCGGCGATTCAGACTCATCATCGAGCAGATAAAGGCCAACATCGAGTCAGGCATGAGCTTCTCGGCGGCCCTCAGCCAACACCCACAGGTTTTCAACAACCTGTATGTGAACATGGTCTCTGCTGCCGAGATGTCTGGATCGCTAGGCCAGATGCTCCAGAAATTGGCCGAGTACCTAGATCAGGAGGCAGCAACGAGGTCTCAGGTGAAGGGTGCCATGGTATATCCTGTGATAATCGCGACCATGGCAGTCCTGGTGACCATATTCCTGCTCTGTTTCATATTGCCGAGGTTCATGACCATCTTCGCAGGCAAGGAACACCTATTGCCAAGGCCAACGAGGATGTTGATGTCCGCCAGCAACTTTGTCCGCAGCAATTGGTATCTATTGGTTCCAGCCATGTTCGCAACAGCTTGGGGTTTCTACTTCTTCATAAACACCACTCCAGGCCGCATCTGGTGGGATGCGGTCAAGCTCAAGCTGCCGCTGATCGGCAGGCTCTGCCGGTGCCTCTACATCACCAGGACCCTCCACACCATGGGGGTCCTCGTCAGGGCAGGGGTACCTATACTGAACACACTGGCCATCACCGCACAGATAGCTGGCAATACGCACTACAAACAGATGTGGATGTCTGTGCACGGCCAGGTCAGGCAGGGAAGGAAGATCGCCGAGGGCCTGGCCAGATGGAGGCTATTGCCTAGCGGCGTCCATGCCATGATCCGCAGCGGTGAGGAGTCTGGCAATCTCGGTGAGGTCCTGAACGATATCTCCAGCTTCTATGGCAGGGAGCTTACCACGGTCATAAAGGTCGTCACAAGCATGATAGAACCGATCATGATCGTGGCCATGGGCCTGCTGGTAGGCTTTATTGCGATGAGCATCATCCTGCCCATATTCAAGATGTCCAACCTGGTCATGGGGAAATGATATGACAAAGGGCTTTACATTGGTGGAGGTCATGGTGGCCGTTTTACTCATAGGCCTGGCCATAGCAGGGCTGTTGGGTGCAAACCGCGCCTATACCATGGCCAATGGCGCGGCTGTCGACATGACCAGGTCTGAGTTCTTGATAGAGCAGATCAGGGAGCTGACCGAGACCATGGCCGTTGTAGACCCCCAGACCCAAACGGCCGTATTCGGGCCCGAGGCAGGCGAGACCCTGGCCACATACGACGACCTGGACGATCTGGATGGCATGACCTTCGACCCACCCATAGATGCAGGCCGGAATAGACTGACGTACATGGCCGGGCTTGCACAGGTGGTCACCGTCTGCAATGTCAACCCAAATGACCTGGACCAGGCCGTCTCGGACCATGGCTCTCCGTTCGTGAAGGTCACCGTACAGATCACAAGGCAAGGCAGGGTCATCAACTCCTGTACGTGGTTGAGGGCCAGATACTGACCATGCGCGGACACAACAATGGCATGACGGTCCTGGAACTGTTGCTGGTACTGGCCATTTCTGCCGTGCTCATGGCGGCATTGGGGGGCGCATTCAATGCCTCTGTGGTCAACTGCACTGCAAATTACCAGATCCAGCAGACGGTCGACAAGGCAAGACAGGCCCTTACACGCATCACCTCGCAACTACGCACGGCCAATTATGTCGACCCCTATACCGACCCGTGCAGCTGCTGGCTCGAGACCTCGGACGGTAATGAGCTTTGTTACGAATACCGACCTGACAAGAAGGCCTTGTATGTCGTCACTGCTACAGGCCAGGAATACCTGCTTTGCGACGGCATCTCGAACATGAGCTTCTGGAAGACGCCGACTTCAGGTGGAACGAACAGCCTGGCGGTTAGAATCTCTCTTACCATCCAGGCAGGCGGCCTCCAACAGACATTCTCTACCGCAACTGCCATCCGCAGGAACCTCAGCTATTGACAGAAAAGGGCTTGATCGAAAGGCCCTGTTGGACGATACTTAGGCCTAGATGGGCGGTTAGCTCAGTTGGCTAGAGCGCCAGCTCGACACGCTGGAGGTCATAGGTTCAAGTCCTGTACCGCCCACTGGCTAGATCCCCCTGCTGGTAAGTACGCTCGGTGTGCCCATCCTCTTGCGATAGACCGACGGGTTCATCCCCATCTGTCGCCTGAAGTACCTGGAAAGGTTGCTGGCATCAGGATAGCCCAACAGGCCCGCAATCTGGAATATACTCAGGTTCGTGTTGATCAGGAGCTGAGCCATATGGTTGACCCTGGAGGCCTGTATCTCCTGGTGCACGGACCTAGAGAGGACCTGCCTGAACCTTTGCTGGAGCGCCCTCTTGGAAAGCCCCACTGCCTCGGCCACATCGGAGACCTGTATGGGCTGCCTGACGTGGCTATGAATGAACCTGACGGCCTCGGCAATCGCCTTGTCCTCCACGGCCAGGATGTCTGTAGACTGTCTTGTCACCACATGCATGGGTATGACCGGGACCTGTCGGTCCTGGGGGTCTATGGTTTGGCCATGTATGAGCCTGTCCAATACCCTTGCAGCCTCGAAGCCTGCCCTCTCGGTCCCCAATGCTATGCTCGATAGCTGTGGATAGGATAGCCCACAGACCAGCTCATCGTTGTCCACACCCAATATGGCCACCTCATTGGGCACTGCGAGGCCTGCTATCTTGCACGCGGCAAGTACATCCTGGGCCCGATCGTCGTTGCCTGCCATCACTGCGATGGGTCTGGGCAGGCCCCGTAGCCAATCGGCGATGATCGGCTGCTCCTGACCCAATGAAAGGGTCTTCCTCCTCGGCTGCTGGTATACATAGACTGGGTAACCCGCCGCTGTCACCGTACGACAGAAGTTCTCCTGCCTCCGCCTCGACCAGACCACGTCATCGAATCCACAATAGGCAAACCTGCGGAATCCCCTGCCCACAAGATACTCCGCCGCCATCTGACCTACCGCCACCTCATCCGTGACGATCCTACAGGCCATACCCACAGGTTCAGGGATGCCGCAGATCATGGCAGGTAGCCTCAGGTCCAAGATCATCTCTATAAGCTTATTGTCCCAGGTATGGGCCATGACCGCATCGGCACCCAAGGACTGCATCCACCTCAACGAACGTGATGACCCCTTTTGGTAGACCTGAGGCTCCATGCAGAACAGCCAAGGACCGTGTAGGTTCGAATAATGTACGATCCCCCTCAGCAGGCCCCTTCCAAAGGCCCTGGACTTCTCTATCAACAGTATGACCTTGGGTATCCTGGACACCTGTGCCACCCATTCCTCGATGCGCAAAATGACGCCTTTTTTGCGCAAAGATACAGGGACCACTGCCCTATAATCATTAGCATACTATAAAGCTGGCTGTAATGCGCAATATCCTATTGTGCCGATGGCAGGTTTCTTGCCAAAGGAAGTATCGGCACTTCTCCGGCCATGGATGTGCAGAAATGGCGCAGAACAGACTAGGTGGGCTAGGCGTCCTACAGCCGGGGTCCAGGCTGTAGTAGAGCCGGCCTACCTTGAAGATCTACGGCCAGAAAGGAGCAAGACGGGCTATGAAGAGAAGGGCATTCACACTTATCGAGTTGCTAGTGGTCATAGCGATAATCGCCATCCTCCTGGGTATCCTACTGCCCTCATTACGAAGGGTTAGGGAACAGGCAAGGATGACTGGGTGCCTAGGACACCTTAGGCAGTGGGGCATCGTCTTTCAGACCATCGCAGCAGACAACGATGGAAGGATTGCACAGGGTATCGATGGGACACCAGGCTTCTGGTGGCCGTGCTTCCTGCCACGCAAGCTACAGGACTGGAGGGAAAACAGGATTTGGTTCTGTCCTACTGCAACCAAGCCGGTCTCAGAGCTGAACATAGCTAACGCCAACATCTTCAACGGCTGGGGCATCTTCGGAGGAAGGGGTGTGTGGCAGAGGGCGGGCTATGAAGTGGACAGCCGGGTGGCTGGACTTGTCCCTGACTGCGGCATTGCAGGCAGCTTCGGTCTGAACGGCTACTTTATACCTGTCACAGGCCAGTACCAAAGTGGTGTACCTGCCTCATCAGGGTGGGGCGGATTGCATACGGTCAAGCAGGCTGACCGGATTCCATTGATGGTAGACTCGTTGAGATTTGATCTTTGGCCAACCCCAGAGGAGGGTCCCTACCAGAATGAGACGGATGCTTGGAACGCAGGGGGTGGCAACAGGCACATGCCGCGTTGCTGCATCAACAGACATGGGGGTTTTGTATGTATGGTCTTTGCTGACGGAAGTGCAAGAAAGGTGGGGCTCAAGGAGCTTTGGACCTTAAAGTGGCACAAGACCTTCAACACCGCCGGTCCTTATACCTTAGCAGGAAGGGGCGGCGGCCCGATAAGCTGGCCAGGCTGGCTGGCCAAGTACCCTGATTATTGATGTGACTAGCACCTTAAGGGATGGCGATGAGGCCCTGGGTATCGTTGCAAAACCTTATAGGACTTGCTTGTTTAGGAGATCTCTAGGAGGCGTGGATATTGAGGCAAGGTTGACATGTATCCAATCTATGGGCCTATGATCTAGCCACGGGGTCTGCCTTGGCCAACCGCCTCTTGGGCTAGTAGGTAACCACAGGCCCCAGGCAAGATCTACGGCTGTGCTAGCAACGTCTCGTCAAGAAAGGAGGTGATAAGGTCGATCTGGATATTAACACCGTCTTCAGCAAACCGAGATGATAACCTGGGTAGCTATATACGCCCTTACGAAAGGGCAGGTAGGAACTTGAAGGAGGACCACATATGTCAAGAAACGTATTTTCCTGGATTCTTTGTGTGGGGATCCTGGCTGTAGCGACAGGCAAGCTAGCCTATAGCTTCAGCCCCAACACAGACTCCAGCCTCGTAGGCTGGTGGAAGCTAGATGAGACCTCAGGTACCATCGCCCACGACTCGAGCAAGTCCGGCAACGATGGTACCGTCATGGGCAATGCAAAGTGGGTAGCAGGCAAGCTCGGTGGGGCCCTTTCCTGCGACGGCGATGGCGATTATGTGGATGTTCCAGGTGCGGCCAGCATAAAGCCACGCTCAGTGACCCTTGCCACATGGGTCTGGTTCAACACCACTAGTGGCAGGCAGGACTTCCTGTCAAAGAGCGATGACTACGCCTTTTCGATGAATGAGTGGGGCTCAGATAACAAGGTACGTGCTATAGTTACTAGTGGCGGTGCCTGGTCTGTCGTCAGTGGTGCAACCGCCCTACAGCCAAATCAGTGGTATCACCTCGCCCTGACCTTCGACGATGCATCAAAGATGCTGCGGATCTACCTAGACGGGGTCCAGGATGGCGAGTTGAGCGTGCCTGGTGGGCTCGAGCATAGGATAGGTGGCGGCCTGACCATAGGCACATACCAGACCCGGTACCTCAACGGGATGATAGACGACGTCAGGATCTACGAGCGGGCCCTATCTGCTGCAGAACTGGCCTTGGTGATGACAGGAGGGCTCGAGCCAGGGCTGGCCCATTCGCCTGTACCGGAGGATGGCGCAACGGATGTACCGAAGGATACAGAGCTGGCATGGAAGCCTGGTCAATACCCAGGCACGCATGATGTGTACTTTGGGACCAGCCTCAATGATGTCAACGCCGCATCTGCGGCCAACCCGATGGGTGTACTCGTAAGCAAGGGTCAGACCACAACCACTTACAAGCCTACAGGTGTGCTGACCTATGGCCAGACATACTACTGGCGTGTAGATGAAGTGAACGCAAACGACGGATTCGTACACAAGGGAGCTATATGGAGCTTTGAGGTAGAACCTTACGGCTATCAAGTCAAGCCTGCAAAGGCCACTGCATCCGGTTCATTCAAGCCGTACACCGGCCCGGATAAGACCATCGATGGTAGTGGACTGAAGCCTGACGACACGCACTCAGTGAACCTGACGGATATGTGGGTGAGCCAAAGGGGCGGGGCGATGTGGATCCAATACGAGTTCGACAAGGTCTACAAGCTCCACCAATTGTGGGTCTGGAATTCCAATCAGACCATAGAGTCCATTGCGAACTATGGCGTAAAGGACGTAGAGATCCTTTACTCAGAGGATGGGCAGGCATGGAACAGCCTCGGCACGTTCGAGTTTGCCCAGGCCCCAGGCGAGGAGACCTATGTGGCTGACATAAGGGTAGATCTCGGCGGTGTGTTTGCCAAGTACGTCAAGCTGGATGTGAAGGCCACATGGGGTGCTGTGCAGGCCAGTATCGCAGAGGTCAGGTTCTTCTATATACCGATCGCGGCATTCAGGCCTGAACCTGCAGATGGCGCTATAGACGTGGCCACAGATGCCATGCTCAACTGGCGGCCAGGCAGACAGGCTGCAGGCCACAAGCTCTATCTCGGCACGGACAAGGATGCGGTCTCTGCAGGCACAGTCCAGGCCGTCACGCTACAGGATCACAAGGCGGCCCTGAGCTCGTTCAACCCAATGTATGCCACAACCTATTATTGGCGTGTGGACGAGGTAAACGATCAGGCCACGCCTGCCTTGGTGCCTGGGGATGTATGGAGCTTCAAGACCATAGGCTATGCCGTAGTGGACGACTTCGAGTCTTATGACGATCTGTGCAATCGCATCTACTTTGCCTGGATAGATAGTCTAGGTCCAGGAGAGAAGCCAGAATGCGGTATAACTGGGATACCTGGCAATGGGACTAGCGGGATCGTAGGCAATAACAACGCCCCATTTGCCGAAAGGGTCATCGTCAACTCCGGCCGGCAGTCCATGCCATTTGCGTTTGGCAACAACAATCCACCCTACTATTCAGAGGCCACACGAAGGTTCCAGACCGCACAGGATTGGACCAAGGGAGGCCTAGATACACTGACCATCTACCTCCGCGGCGAACCTGCTGCATTTGTGGAGCTATCCCCTGGCACCATCATCATGAACGGCACTGGTGCAGACATATGGGATACATCTGACCAGTTCAGATTCGTTTACAAGCAGCTGACAGGCAATGGCTCCATCACCGCCAGGGTGGTGTCTGTCGGTAACACCAATGTATGGGCCAAGGCTGGTGTGATGATCAGGGAGACACTGGATGCGGGCTCAAGGCACGCAATGGTGGTAGTCACCCCTAACAATGGTGTGGCATTCCAGAGGAGGCTTGAGCCAAGCGGCACAAGCTACAATACCAACCAGACAGGGCTTGCCGCACCATACTGGGTCAGGCTCACCCGCAATGCCAATACATTCACTGCAGAGTGCTCTGCAGATGGTGTCAATTGGACACCTGTAGGGCCTGATCCTGCGCAGTCCTCGGCTACCATTACCATGGCCAATCAGGTCTACATAGGCCTGGCGGTCACTAGTCATGCTAGTGGGGCCGTCTGTGGTGCCAAGTTCAGCAATGTCTCGACCACAGGCAATGTCACAGGAACCTGGCAGGTGGCCGAGATAGGTGCAGCCCAGGTATCCGGCAACGAACCTGGCATATTCTATGTGGCCATACAGGATAGCGCTGGCTCGAGCAAGCTGGTAGCCAATCCAGATACAGGTGTGATCGCCACAGGCGTCTGGGAGAGATGGGATATACCGTACAGCAGCCTAACAGGTGTGAACCTCAAGGCGGTCAAGGCCATAACCATAGGTGTAGGCAATCGCACAAGTCCCACACCAGGGGCCTCTGGTAAGATCTACATCGATGACATAACGCTGACCAGGTCTGGACAGTAACTATCCTCCGAGTTTCCGAGTTACCAAGGGCCCGCCAAATTGCGGGCCCTTGGTATTTCTGCACTTGACTTACGGCAGACATGGTGTTTACCTACCAGTGGACAAGGCATGATAAAGGGGTGGTACATGGATAAGGTATCGTTGACCTGGATCATGGTCGTATGCAATCTCGTCATCCACACCTTGATGGCTCAGCAGGAGGTCCAAATTGTCAAGGTATCCCAGCATGTCTATGAGGTCTTGGGCGGCAGGGGTGCCAGAGGTGGGGCGATAGTCACCGACCAGGGGATCGCCCTAATAGACACCAAGATGGACAAGGCATCCATGGACCAGGCCCTGGAGAGGATAAGGGCCATTTCAGATAGGCCCATCCGTTATCTGATCAACACCCACAGCGATGCAGACCATACCTCTGGCAATCGCTTCATGCCGGCTGGCGTCATCGTGATTGCGCATCAAAACTGTCGAAAGGAGCTCTTCCTGCCAGGCCGGGATGGCAGGCCAACGCTGTGGTCAGACCCTAATATGGCAAGCTTCGCCCCCTCTATCACCTTCTCGGACAGGATGGATATCTACTTGGGTACGACAAAGGTGGAGTTGTGGTACCTTGGCGTGGGCCACACCACAGGGGATACAGTTGTATACCTGCCTGCAGACAGGACCGCGTTCATAGGCGATCAGGTTTTTGTAGGCAGGGTACCACTGATCCATGCGTACAAGGGTGGCGATAGCCACCAGCAGGTCCAGACACTCCAGCGGATGCTCGCCGCCCTACCTGATGCAGAAAGATTCCTCAGCGGTCATGCCGAGCCCATTGGCAGGGCTGGTATCGAGGGATACATCGAGCAGATGAAGGCCAGACATGCCAAGGTCAAAATGTTGCAACAACAAGGCCAATCCCTCGAGCAGGTCAAGGCAGCATTCCCAGCAGAGGAGACGTCGCTAGTGGAGATCATCTGGAATGAATGCAAGAAATATTACAAACAGGACACCGGTCCATAGCCTTCTGATCCTCCTGTTTTCCATACCAAGTGCCAGCGGCCTAGCAGAGACCGGTTATGATTGCTGGCTAAGGTACAGGCCCATCAAAGACAAGAGGGTATTGAAGCTCTACGAAGGGCTGCCTTGGTCTGTAATGACCTTGGGCGACTCCGAGGTGGTCAAGGCCGCCCAGGAGGAGCTGACAAGGGCTTTTAGGGGCATGCTGCTTAGGACCTTGAGGACCGAGAAGACCCTACCGGATAATCCTTGTATCGTCCTCGGCACGGTATATGATGCAAGGCAGTTGATACCTACCCTCAGGTGCCCATCGGACCTGGCGATGGATGGTTTCTGGATAAAGGAAGTCAACCTAGGCAGGCAACGGATCCTGTTGATTACCGGTATCAACGACCGAGGTGTGCTCTACGGGGCCTTTGCCTTGATCCGCTTGATAGCACTCCACAGGCCTGTCGCTGGACTGGGGCTAAAGGAATCCCCGGCCGCACCTATCCGCTGGGTCAATCAATGGGACAACCTCAATGGTACCGTAGAGCGTGGTTATGGAGGTCCATCCATCTTCTTCGAAAACGGGACCGTACACCAGGACCTCTCAAGGGTAAGGGACTATGGCCGCCTGCTTGCATCGGTTGGGATAAACGGCTGTACAATAAACAATGTCAATGCGGACTGGCGTATCATATCGGAGAACTTACTGCCACAGATCGCCAGGATAGCAGATGCATTCAGACCATGGGGTGTCAGGATCTCAATAGCCGTAGACCTCAGCAGCCCAAAGGCAAGCGGCGAACTGGACACATTCGACCCATTGGATCAGAAGGTTATAGACTGGTGGGTCCGCAAGGTCGAGCAGATACACAGGTTCATTCCAGACCTAGCTGGATTCGTGGTCAAGGCCGACTCCGAAGGTAGACAGGGACCTTCTGCCTATGGCCGAACGCATGCAGATGCCGCCAACATGCTGGCGAGGGCCTTGAGGCCATATGGAGGCATTGTGTGCTATAGGGCATTTGTTTATGACCACCGCCTCGATTGGCGGAATCTCAAGAACGACCGGGCGAAGGCAGCGTACGAGCACTTCCAGATGCTCGATGGCAAGTTCGACGATAATGTGATAATACAGATCAAGAATGGCCCCATAGACTTTCAGGTCCGTGAGCCAGCATCGCCCCTATTTGGGGCATTGGAGCGGACCAACCAAGCCATCGAACTGCAGATAACCCAGGAGTATATGGGTCAGGCTAGGCACATGGTCTTCTTGGTACCGATGTGGAAGGAGGTCCTGGACTTTGACACGCATGCAAACGGGCCTGGCACCCCTGTAAAGGCCTTGGTCGCTGGCAAGACGTTCAAGAGGCCCCTAGGTGGCTTTATAGGCGTAGCGAATGTAGGTATGGATACCAACTGGTGCGGACACCATATGTCCCAGGCCAACCTATATGGCTTTGGCAGGCTGGCATGGGTACCGGATCTATCGGCAAGACAGGTCTGCCAGGAATGGGTAAAACTGACCTTCGGACACGACCAGCAGGTGGTCAACAAGGTGACGGCCATGAACCTGGCCTCGTGGAGGGTATACGAGGATTACACCGGCAACCTTGGCATGCAGACATTGACCGATATCACCGGCAATCACTATGGCCCTGCGGTGGAGGCATCGGAGAGGAATGGCTGGGGCCAGTGGCACAGGGCAGATGCGCAAGGTGTAGGGATGGATAGGACCATTGCCACCGGTACTGGATTCATAGGTCAGTATAGACCTGAAGTAGCCAAGATCTACGAATCGATAAAGACATGCCCGGATGACCTGCTGTGCTGGATGCACCACGTCCCGTACACGCATAGACTCCGATCTGGCAAGACCGTCATACAGCACATCTATGACAGCCACTACGATGGTGCCCAACAGGCTGCAGGCTTTGTCCGGGCCTGGAGGTCGTTGGACGGTAGGATAGACCAGCAGCGATACGAGGAGGTCTTGGCCAGGCTCCAGTACCAGGCTGGGCATGCCATAGTCTGGAGGGATGCCGTATGCAGTTGGTTCCATAAGACCTCAGGCATCCCAGATCGGAAGGGCCGCGTTGGCCACTACCCAGGCCGTGTCGAGGCAGAGTCGATGCAACTTGATGGCTACAGGGTCATCAATGTCAGGCCATGGGAGGCAGCCTCGGGCGGCAAGGCCATCTGTGCAGATCAGCGGCCTGGCACGGCAACCTTCAAGTACCTTGGCCCTGCTGGGTATTATGATCTGGCAGTACAGTACTTCGACCAGAACGGCGGAACCGCAATCTTCCAATGTTATCTCCAAGGCCAGCTAGTGGATCGATGGTCTGCAGATGATACCCTACCAACCAGGGGCATCAACTCGCATTCCTCTACCAGGTATCTCGTCACAGGAGTGCTGCTAAGGGATGGAGACTGCATCGCCATCCAGGGCACACCAGATGCAAACGACCAGGCTGCCTTGGATTATGTCGAGATACTGCCGCACAATAGCTGGCCATAACGAGAAAATCTTGGGCCGTTCATGATGGTCAGTTCCGCAGCCGGCATCCATAGTATGCGCCCTTGCAAAGCCATACTAGCAGGCGCGCACAAAATCCCTTCGATAGGCCAATCTCTTCAGAAGATTTGCATTGGTCTTGGTCCAGATACTGCCAAACGACTTGACCATGCGTCTTCCTGATCTTAGGATGTATTGTTGAGTCCTGGGTCTTGCGGCCAGGCATAGGGCCTGGATCCGAGTCAGAGGTGGGTCCTGATCCACATACTCTTAGACCCGCGCAAAGTGGAAGTACGGTCAGCCATGTACCTGGCCGACGATGAGTTATTAGGCAAGCAACTGATAGGAGGATACATCATGCCAGTAAAGGTCTTATACCTGTTGGTTACAGCCCTAGCTGTTACCGCCCTGGCTGTAGGCCAGGAATTCAGAGACGACTTTGATACCCCTCGAGACTTCCTGACAGAAGGCATAGAAGGGACAGGCTGGGATGGTCTTGTTGGCCTGGAGTCAGGGCAGACAGTAGCATTGCTGAATGCCTCCCTATCGAGACCTGGCCAACTATACATGGCATCTGCTGGAGGCGTTTGGGCAGAGCCATGGAACCCATTAGGGCCATTTCTATACAAGATTGTCAGTGGCAACTTCGTGGCAACGGTCAAGGTCTGCGACTATGCAGGGACGGTCGACGCTCCAGTCTATCACAACAACTGTGGTTTGATGGCACGCAACGTCGTCGATTCTGATGCAGGGCCAGGCGAGGATTGGGTATCCATAGACTACTTCCCGATCTGGAACTGCGGCAACTTCGTGCGTGTGGCTAACGATGGTGCAAGATCCGAAAGATGCCACAACGGCAAGGCCTTTGGTCTGGACCCATATCTCCAACTCGAACGCGATGGCGATACGTTCCATTTCAGGACCAGCGCAGATGGCATCAACTGGACGGAAATGCCGTGCTCACCGATTGTGAGGAAGGACCTAGCCGGCATACCCCTGCAGGTCGGTCTTTTCCAGTGCACCTATTCCTCAAACCTAGGCCATGCAGCCTTCGACGAATTCACGCTTGTCGTAACGCCGCAGCTTAAGGCAATCCTCGTCAAGCCGGAGGAGGGCTCCAAGGTATCTGGAAAGCCGACCCTAGAATGGATACCTGGCCAGACGGCCGCAAGCCACATCGTATACCTAGGCACTGACCCAAATGCCCTGGAACAGGTTGCCACCCAGACTCAGACAAGCTATACGCCAACGATCGAGCTCAAACCAGACACCATTTATTACTGGCGAGTGGATGAAGTGGAGGCAGATGGCACCATCCATCAAGGCGACCTGTGGTCCTTTGTAGGGGCAAAGGCCACCCCTAAGGGCCTATCTACCTTCGTGGATCGGTTCGACAAGCCACATGACTTTCTTGTTGATGGTGTGGAGGGGACTGGCTGGGATGGACTGGTCGGGATAGGACCAGGACAAACCGCTAATGCCATCAACGCCTCCATGACAAGCCAAGGCCAACTCTACCTCGAATCAACTAACTCCTTCTGGTCAGAACCTTGGAACCCATTGGGACCATTCCTGTACAAGATCGTGTACGGAGACTTCATCGCCTCCGTCAAGGTAGTAGGCTACGCAGGCGACCCGAACAACTGGGTCTACCACAACAACTGTGGCCTGATGGCACGCAACGTCATCGATTCTGATGCAGGACCTGGCGAGGATTGGGTATCCATAGACTACTTCCCGATATGGAACTGCGGCAACTTCGTACGTACAGCCAATGATGGCGTACGCAGAGAACGCTGCAATAACGGACTGGCTTGGAACCTCTACCCCTATCTGCAGCTTGAACGCAAGGGCAATACCTTCTACTTCAGGGTAAGCCAGGACGGAATAAACTGGATCGACATGCCCTGCTCGCCGAGGACACACAACGACTTCAATGGCCTACCTATGGCAGTAGGACTATTCCAGTGCACATACTCCAATCAGGTAGGTTACGCCATATTCGACGACTTTACGATCAAGACTAGCTTCCAGGACGAGTTTGAGTCTGGCCATGACTTTCTTGTTGATGGTGTGGAGGGGACTGGCTGGGATGGACTGGTCGGGATAGGACCAGGACAAACCGCTAATGCCATCAACGCCTCCATGACAAGCCAAGGCCAACTCTACCTCGAATCAACTAACTCCTTCTGGTCAGAACCTTGGAACCCATTGGGACCATTCCTGTACAAGATCGTGTACGGAGACTTCATCGCCTCCGTCAAGGTAGTAGGCTACGCAGGCGACCCGAACAACTGGGTCTACCACAACAACTGTGGCCTGATGGCACGCAACGTCATCGATTCTGATGCAGGACCTGGCGAGGATTGGGTATCCATAGACTACTTCCCGATATGGAACTGCGGCAACTTCGTACGTACAGCCAATGATGGCGTACGCAGAGAACGCTGCAATAACGGACTGGCTTGGAACCTCTACCCCTATCTGCAGCTTGAACGCAAGGGCAATACCTTCTACTTCAGGGTAAGCCAGGACGGAATAAACTGGATCGACATGCCCTGCTCGCCGAGGACACACAACGACTTCAATGGCCTACCTATGGCAGTAGGACTATTCCAGTGCACATACTCCAATCAGGTAGGTTACGCCATATTCGATCAGTTCCGAATCCTCACTCAGTAGTCAGCAAAGCCTTCGAATTAGACACACAGGGCCTGGAAAAGGCCCTGTGTGTCCTGTTATGATGGACGTGAATGCCTGGAAGAACCGTCATTCTGACTATAGCGGTCCTGACTAACCTGCGCTGCCAGGTCGTTCTGGGTCAAGCAGTTGCCGAGCAACTTGACCGTGGCCTGGTGGCAGTGCGAATGGACGAAGGCAGGGTCTTCGTAGGCTGGCGACTACTGGCTACGGACCCTGAACATGTTGGATTCAATCTCTACCGCGTCAGCGATGGTAGCAACCTCTTGGTGAACGACTTGCCCATCACCGCTAGCACCAATCTTTTTGACCAGATCCTGGACGCAGGGTCTGAATTTAGATATGTGATCTGCCCTGTTGTTGACGGCGTTGAGTTGGAGCCGAGCAGCACCTGCATATCCCTCGAAAAGCCCTACATCCAGATACCCCTGCGAACGCCCCCAGGTTACACACCTAACGACGCATCCGTGGGCGATCTCGATGGAGATGGCCAGTACGAGATCGTACTGCACCAGGCAGGTGTGGGAAGGGACAATGCACAACCGGGCCTGACCGACCCTCCTATACTGGAGGCATACAGGCTGGATGGGACGTTCCTCTGGCGGATAAACCTCGGGATCAACATACGTGAAGGTGCACACTATACCCAATTCATTGTCTATGACCTGGACTGCGATGGCCGTGCAGAGATCGCATGCAAGACCGCAGATGGGACCATCGATGGGCAAGGGATCGTAATTGGAGATGCCAACGCAGATTGGAGGAATGCCGATGGCTACATACTGGATGGGCCGGAATACCTGACGATATTCGACGGCATGACCGGCGCGGCCATGGCGACTACAGGATATATCCCGCCAAGGGGCAAGGTCTCAAGTTGGGGTGACTCATACGGCAATAGGGTAGACAGATTCCTAGCGGCCGTTGCCTACCTGGATGGCGCAAGGCCAAGCCTGATCATGTGCAGGGGCTACTATACTAGGATGGTCATTGCAGCCTGGGACTGGCAGGATGGGAGTCTGAGATTACGGTGGGTCTTCGATAGCGACGACGGTAAACCTGGGAACCTGGCCTACAGAGGACAAGGCAATCACAACCTTGCCGTAGGGGATGTGGATGGCGACGGCAAGGATGAGATCATATACGGCGCATGTGCCATAGACGACGATGGCACCGGCCTGTATTCCACCGGGCTTGGACATGGGGATGCCATGCACCTTTGCGACATAGACCCACAGAGGCCCGGATTGGAGGTCTGGGGCATCCACGAGAACCCGAGTCATCCGTTCGCTGCTAACCTGAGGGATGCAGCCACAGGTCAGGTAATCTGGGCTTTGGCAGCAGCAGATGTCGGCAGAGGCCTATGTATGGACCTGGATCCAAGGTACCTCGGGTATGAGTGCTGGGCCTCCGGTATCTCAGGCCTTTTCGACTGCAAGGGAGCTCTCATAAGCAAGACCAAGCCGAGGTCCTGTAACTTTGGGGTGTGGTGGGATGGCGACCTGCTCCGCGAATTGCTCGACCAGACCTACATAGCCAAGTGGAACTGGCTGGATGGGACCGAGACGACCGTCTTGCAAGCAGAGGGATGCAGATCAAACAATGGTACCAAGGCCACGCCTTGCCTCTGTGCAGACATCATAGGGGATTGGCGCGAAGAGGTCATATGGCCGACGACAGACAACAGGTACCTGAGGGTCTATACCACCACGATCCCTACGGTTTATAGGCTGCCGACACTGATGCACGACCGACAATACAGGCTCAGCGTTGCCTGGCAGAATGTGGGGTACAACCAACCCACTCAACCTGGCTTCTACCTTGGCTATGGCATGGACCTAGGCAGGTTTAACCAAGGCCCTGTCAGAAGCCTAGATCGATGATCTCCCTGGCGGCTTCTGTGATGTTAGCAATGGTGTCCAACTGACCGCTGGCCAACAAGGCCTTGGCCCGGGCCACCACGGCTGCATCCTCAGATGGTCCCAAGGCCTGCGCACTGAGGTCATATCGGACCTCCAACTGGGCTGAGATGCCGGTCGAGCTGGTCTTGGGGGCTGTCTGTTGTGTCTGGCCTTGGTTCGGCAATATCTTGTTGGTCAGGTTATTGTCTATATTCGGGATCATGGTTGCTCACTTGTCATACTTCCAACTACCTACATTTTCGTTTTGTGTGGTCAAAAGATTAGCCCTGGCAATCGTTTTTCAGTATTGTCAAAGCGTCCTGGAGATCTCGTATGCCACGAACCTCAAGAACTCAAGGGTGCTAATAGAAGCCAACTGCTCGGCCATACTGCCCTTGCTAGCCCTAGTCTGGCCCTGGATGTAGTCCTTGATCCGCGATGCCGTATGCCTGTCGCTGGCATCCCATATCTGCTCCATGGCCCAGACGACCCTCCCATCCCTCAGGTCCAATAAACGCATACGTAGTCCTATCATCAGATGTGGGAATGGCCTGTATTCTGTTACCACGCCAGTCAGCAGCCCATTGCAATCCAAGGCCTTGCGGATGGCCGCGCAGGCCTGAGGCTGGGGTAATAGATCGGACCTGACATCCAACGTCCGCCATGTAGGATCGTCAGACAAGACCACCTTGATCCCGAATTGCTGTCGCTTTTGGAGGGCCGCATAACTGACCTCCGTGACCTGCCTGGCCACCTCTGGATAACCGGTCGTGTTGGCAAGCTCAAGAAATGCCACATTCCCTAGCCCCCGCAGGTCTACGTGTGGGTCCTTGTAATATGCCCCCTGCATCGGACCATAGCCCGATCGCCCACAACCGGAAAGGTAGCTAGCCAAACCGCATATACAGACCATGTACCAAACCCTGCTGGTCACTGGCCTGCCCCTCCACCTTCTCCTTTCTGCTGATCAGGCCCTGCGGGCTGTGCACCCATTGCCTCCAGTATCCTCATAAGTGCCTCCAACTGGGCCTTGGAGGCCTCTCGCATCTCATTCCTAAAACCAAGGACATCTGCCTTCCATTTGTTCAATTCTCCGAGCATCTCCATGAGCAAGGTGTTGGCATCGCCCAATTCTGCTTGGGCCTGCGTCAACTTGGCCTGCAGATCCTCGACCTGTGCCTTAAGCCTGGTGTTCTCTTCTGCCAATTGCTGGTTCTGCTGCCTGAGGGTACCTACGGTCTGGACCAATTGCGTGTATCGCTCGGTGAGCTCCATGGCAGCCGCACTGTTAGGCTCCCCATGCCTTCCTGCAAACCTGCCTGCCAAATGATCCTGGTTGTTACCGTTTCCACAGCCGCTGACAAGCCCTGATAAGAAAAGGCCTGCCACCAATGCCACACTTCGACGGATACAGGCCATGGTATCGCCCCCTGCTGGACTAATCTGAGCCATGCTCACATCTTACCAAAAGCCTCTGACCACAGCCACAGGTTATCTCAAGGATGCTGTACTGGGCACCCTTCTGGACCAACCTGACACTAGGTGAACCAGCAGCCTTCTCTTGCTGGCCAGAAACCTTACTACCAAGTGTTAGCCTGCCATCAACTCGGACCCTATCGGCCTTGATTATCTTGGCCATAACCTCATGCCATGAAGTCTACAGTGTGTGGATCATCCTGATCATCAATGACAACCTGCCCTGGCGGCCTATCCTTGGCTGCCTTGGCCTTGCCAGACTGACCATTCTTGGTCTTCGATCGCCTCTGCTGATCCGGCCTCGGGGGCTCGACACCATAGAGGCTTCCAGTAGTATCCAGCTTGATTGGATTGTAATCAGAACTGTTCATCCTTCCAGGCCCTCAATGTTACCGACAGTGCGAACAATGCACTAGCATGCAGTTGACTGACCCTGGACTCCGTGATACCCAATACTTCCGCAATCTGCCTCATAGTCATGTGCTGCTGATAGTAAAGGATGATGATCTGTCTCCTCTTCTCATCAAGGTCCATGATCGCCTTTGTCAGTGCAGCCAGCAGCTCCTCTCGCCCGATCTGCTGGTCTGGCATGGAGCTGGTAGATGCTGCGATCGACTGCCCAAGTGTGGGCCCATCGCCAGGATTGTCATCGATAGAGACAAAGTACTGGGCCCTTGCATGGTCCATCAGTTGGTACAGCTGTTCCAGGTCGATCCCCAGGCCTTCAGCCAGTTGCTGGTCGGTTGGCGCAACTCCGGTCTGCTCCACGATCCTGCGGCTCAGATCCATGGCCTGCCTTATCTGTTTGTTGGTATTCGGAGGCAGCATAGCCGCCTTGCGTAGCTCATCCAGGATCGCACCCTTTATACGAATATAGGCATACGTCTTGAAGCAGGCCCCATGTTTGGCATCATAGTCTCTTGCGGCCTTCACGAGCCCCAGTGTGCCTGCGGATACCAGATCTTCGAACGATAGCGGCGGCCTTAGGTAACTGGCCACCCTGTGTGCAATCTGGTTTACCAACGGAAGGTACTGCCTTATGAGGTCCTCTTGTGAGGCACTCTTGCCGTTGGCATTGTATGCCCTCAGGGCAACAGGTGTCATGTCTATTGCCTGGGCATTTTCATGCGCGATGGTCCGACTGTCTTCAATCCTTGTTGACACGTCCCTTTTCCTGTTGTCTTGCCATGTGGTCTACCATGGCACTGGTCAAGATGGCGTTTACACACCTTGCTGCTAGCCTTCCGCCGATATAACCAAGAACTGCCCCTATCAATGCCCTTTTCGCGCAGACCTCAGGTGCAAGCCCGTAGATACTCCCAACGAGCCCTACTATATAGAGGCAAGCAACTGCCACGATACCTGCGATCAACCTTTCAGAGATGATCATACCACTGCTCGCTCATGGTCATGTCTGGACAGCAGACATTTCTACTACAGGAGTATCTGCCGGCAACTCCACAGTGGCAACGGTCTCGACCGGTGTACCATAGACCACCTCATCGTACGCCAGCACATTCAGCCCCCCTGCCACAGGCATGGTCCTTTCCAGCAGTTCCCGCAGCCCATATCTCAACCTAGATTCGCACAACAGCACCACCTTGTCCAGACCCTTGTCCATGACCGCCTTCCAGGCAGACGCCAACTGTTTGCTGACCTCCATAGCCAATTCAGAAGGTAGGGCAAGTCGCAGATCGCCACCATCCTGGCGTACATGGGCCAATAACTGGTGTTCCAAGGATGGGGCGAGTGTAATCGCTAGGATCTTCTCATCCTTGCCTTTGAACTGCGACGTGATGGTCCTGGCAAGTGCCTTGCGAACGAGCTCCGTCAAGACCGTTGGGTTCTTTGTCCTGCCAACATGCTCTGCCAGCGACTCGAGTATGGTCGTCAGATCTCTTATGGGTATACCCTCCCTCAGTAGGTTCTTCAGCACCCTGTGCAAGAGCCCGATCTGTACCTCGCCATTTGCGCCGAGGCATTCCCCGACCAAGGCAGGCTGGGTCTTGCGCAGGCGTTCTATCAATTGCTGCAGATCCTCTCTGGTCAGCAATTCATCTGCATGCTGGCGAAGGCACTCGGCAAGGTGCGTCATGAACACAGACTCCGGGTCGATCACGGTATATCCAGCCAATTCTGCCTCCATCTTGTCGCCTGGCGATATCCACAATGCAGGCAGACCATAGACAGGCTCGGTAGTGGGTATGCCCTTTATCTTCTTCTTTACCATCCCAGGGTCCATCGCAAGATACATCTCAGGCTCAAGGAATCCCTTCGCCACAGGTACATCACATAGCCTGATCTGATACGCATTTGGCTCCAACAAGATATCGTCCCTGAGCCTTACCAGCGGCAGGACTATCCCGAGCTCTTGGGCAAAGCGACGCCTAAGGGCCCCAATCCTCTCGAATATGGCCTTGCTCCTGCGAGGATCTACCATGCTGACTAACCTTACGCCGACATGTACAGATATCCTGTCTACCTCCAGGAGCTCCTCGACAGGCTCTGACTGAGGCCTTGCAGGCTCGGTGGTCTCAGGCTGTACCTGCACCTTCTTTTCTGTCCGTGCAGCCATCTGGCCGAGTGCCGCGAGGCCTGCAGCAAGGACCAGGAATTGTACCTTTGGCAGGCCTGGTACTAGTGCCATGGCAGCGACGATTGCGGCTGCGGTCATCAGCGGCCTGCTGGTCTGAAGGAATTGCTTTGACAGCTCCTGGCCAATGCTATGGCTGGAAGAGATCTTGGTGACAAGGAAACCGGAACTAACCGAGATGATGACCGATGGTATCGCATTGACGAGCCCGTCGCCTACGGACAGTATTGAATAGGTCCTTATCGCCTCGCCGAGAGACAACTTATTGGCATAACCTTTCGCAATACCGCCTATGAGGTTTATTGCAACTATCACCAAGGATGCCTTTGCATCCCCCCTTATGAACTTGCTGGCACCATCCATGGCACCGTAGAACTCGCTCTCTTTGACGATCTTGGCCCTCCGCTCGTTTGCCTGCGCCTCGGTGATGAGGCCGGCATTCAGATCCGCATCTATGGCCATCTGTTTTCCAGGCATCGCATCGAGCGTGAATCTTGCTGCCACCTCACTGATCCTCTCGGCGCCCTTGGTGATCACGATGAATTGTATGATAATTATGATCAGGAATATCACCAGACCTACAACGAGGTCTCCGCCTGCAACGAACCTGCCGAACGTCTCTATGACATGGCCTGCATCTGCGTTCAAGAGTATCAACCTCGTCGAGGCCACGTTCAACGATAGCCTAAAGAGGGTCACAAACAGCAACAGCGACGGGAACGTTGAAAGCTCAAGGGCCTCCCTGGCTGCTAGGGTGACTATGAGCACTGCTATGGATAGGGCCAGGCTGGATGTGATCAAGAGGTCTAACAGGGCAGTAGGTAGCGGCACAACCAATGTGGCCAATATCACTACCATGCCAATAGCAACGAACGTGTTGCTATGCCTTGCCAATGCGGATAGTGGCTGGCCTACAGACACCTCGGCAGGTTTATTGCCACTTGCAGTAGGCTTATTCTTTGCTATCTTTGCCATGCCCTATGCGATGGTTCATCTTGCCTCAGGCCTCTTCTGTGCACCTGCAATCTGTCTTATCCTGACTGCAAGGCCGTCATCTACAACTACTACGTCTGCCTCTGCAAACTTGGTCCCCTGCAGATAGAGTTCAACAGGGGCATCGACCGGCCTACCCAAAGGTACGATTGCACCAGGCCCGAGCTTCAGTATCTTGTGTACAGGAATTTGGGTCTGACCAAGCACCACGGTAATAGGCACCTCCATGTCCAATAGCAGCTCGAACTGACCCGAAGAAGCCACGACCTGCTCCTGATCGGCCTCTGGAAGGTCTACCTCCTTGACCGGTGTGCTGGGCTCAGGTCCAGGTCCATCCTGTAATGCCGTCTTTTCCGCCTGCTCCGATGCCTTGCTAGATTTGGCCATAGACAAATCCCCAAGAGACCCTATTTCGTGATCTTGATCGCCAGTTGTCCCCTGTAACTGACCGGCGTACCAACAAATGCCTCCCTTCCTTCTACGAGGATTTCAACTGGTTCGTGGATCTTCTTATCCAATACCACAATATCACCAATACCCAGACCAACCACATCTGCTATCTTCAGCGAGACCGTACCCAAGACGGCTGACAACCTTACAGGCAGGTCCTCGATGTATTTCATGATGATACTGCTGTTATCACTGGAGGAGGTCTGGGTGGAACAGTCCTTCTTGCCAACAAGCATCGAGAATGCAGCACATGGCATCAGTACCGTGGCCTGGCATGCAGCCTTTCCTGCTTGCTGCATTGTCATATCTGCAGACAATATGGCCTCCATCTGATCCCACATGAATCCCATGGCCCCTTTCTCGAGCCTGGTTGCTGATTCCATGCTTATAGGAGGATCTCCATCCCCAAGGGCCTGTATCACTGCCCTTGCGCAATCCGTCAGCAGGGCCTCCTCGAGCATCGACAACCCCTGCCGGGTGTCTGTGGTCTGGTCACCACCCAACAGCCACTGTGCCATGATCAGGGCCGCTTGGATCGGTATGATCAGCAGGCCCTTTGTCTTCGTGGCGGTCAGATCAAAAGGCATGCAGTAGTCCTGTGCATCGATCTTGAGGGACTTGATCAATGCCTGTGCATATTCCTGCCTTATTGATTGGATACCTGTCTGCAGTTCCAACCGACATAGCCTCTGCAAGGCCTTGCTCACCGATAGCCCAGCCTTTTCGAGATAGTTGCGGATGGCACTTATCTGCTGGTCACTGAAATACCTGCACTGTCTCCAGTCATGCTGCCTGTAGGGCCGATCCGAATCGACGGATGACTCGGATCTAGCTGCCACCGCCATCAGATCCCTTATCTGTTGACGAGTCAACATCTCGGCCTGCCTCATTGTATAGCCCATTCGCTGTAATAGACATTTGTGATCAACGGCTGTGAATCGCCGAAGAGCCTTTGGTTGAGGCCATCCCTTATCTCCATTGCAATGCGGCTGAGGTTGCTCTGGCCTTGTACGTCGGCCAGTGCCAGGCTCGCGAAGTATATGGTCAACCAGTTCTTGATCAAAGGCTGCTTCGAATCAAGGTAGGCCTTCCCTTTGTTCTGATCTAATTGGCCGCTCATCTCCAGGGTCAGAACGATGCGTATATATCTATTCGCCCCAGGTTCATTCAGGTTCGCGATCACTGGATCGCACTGATAATACCAACCCTTTTCGGCGACTGCCTTCTTACTCAGCAGCGAGCTGATGTCCTGTCTTGCCCCTTGATTGGCGTCTACTGGGCCATTTGCCTTACCGCTAGCCAGGAGCCTGCCCAATCCAAAGCCGGCGCCAGCCGAGATCGGAACGATGGCAGCAAGGATGATCCACGGCAACAAGGTCTTGTTCGACGACTTGGGGCCTTCTGTCTTTGCGTCCTTCTTTTCTTCTTCAGCCATACCTCAACCTGCTATCCGATTGTCACTTCCTAGGCAGTCAATGTCTCGACCTGCCCCCTGTATCGTCTGATCTTCTCCCTCAGAGTCCTATCGCTGATGCCCAAGAGGTCCGCTGCCTTCTTGCGATTGCCAGCGGTCTTGGCGAGCGTCTGCATTATGGCCATCCTCTCTATCTGTTCCAACGGAAGCCCACCAAGCTCAGTTGGCCCAGCCACATCTACCTGCCGCATCGGCACATCTTGCCCGAGCCTACCGTGAACCGGTGCGGCATCCATCAGCCAGGCGATCTCGGATAACCTCAGCACCGGTCCGCTGCCCAACATCAAGCACGTCCTCACCACATTTCGCAATTGCCGGACATTGCCAGGCCAGCGATACCTCTTGAAGATCTCCATCATCCCCGGATCTATGGATGTTATGGTTCTAGAGCACTCCTTGCCATAACAACTGACAAAGTGCCAGATCAGGTCCTCTAGATCCTCGAGCCTTTCCCTCAATGGGGGAATGGTCAACCTGGCCGAACAAAGCCTGTAATAAAGGTCCTGCCTGAATCTACCTTGTCTGACCTGTTCGGCGATATCCTTGTTAGTGGTGCTTATGACGCGTACGTTTACCCTTATCGATTCACGCCCGCCAACGCGCTCAAACTCCTGCTGTTCGAGGACCCGCAGCAGCTTGGCCTGGAAACTCGGTGGTGTCTCGGTGATCTCATCCAGCAGTATCGTTCCACCGCTAGCCCTCTCGAATCGACCCTTGTGCTGCGTGAATGCACCGGTGAATGCCCCCCTTTCGTGCCCGAACAGCTCGCTATCCAATAATGAATCGCTCAGCGCCGCGCAATTGACCTTGATATACGGTCCCTGGGCCCTCATGCTGCAATGGTGTATGAGGGCCGCAAAGAGTTCCTTGCCGGTACCACTTTCTCCGCAGATCAACACAGGCGCAGAGGTCGTAGCCAACCTCTTGGCAAGGGTCACTGTATCCCTGATGGCCTGACTGGTACCTACGATTTGGTACAGTACCTGACCTGCCTGTTCGCCATATGCTGCATACTTGACCTTCCTACAAGACAGGAATCCCCGGATAACCGACCTTGCCAGCTCGTATGTGAAAGGCCTGCACAGGATGGTATTGATACCTGCCTTCACGGCCTCCTGCACTATATAGCTCGTCGCGGACACCAGCTGCTCGGTCCGGTCATCATCCCCACAAGCAAGACAATCGCTGATATGGGATGGCCCCAGGATCATTACCAAAGGCAACTCAGGCTGATTGATTCGCAGCTGTCTGACAACGTGCTGGTCGATCCACGACCCTGTCCTTGGAACGTCGCTTGCCACAAACTCGCAACTAACCAAGACTAAGTCACATTGGTACCTATCCAGAAACTCAAGACCTTCCCGCAGGTCTTCTACCACGAATCCCCTTATCCCATCCTTTGCAAGGACCTCCAACAGCATCTTATTAGATGCCTTGTCGCTGTTCATGATAAGGACATTGCCGGTACAATAGTCAGTGATCTGAGGATCAACAGCCCTATCTGGCGTCATGGATTCACCTCTGCTGACCTATACCGCCACCAGTGATAGCATTTATCTGTTTGATCACCTCCAATGGCTTATCAGCGATATACCATTCTGCCAGTGCCTGCATGGACATCGCCAATCTGAGCCAGGGGCTATCTGGATATTCGCTGATCAACTGCGAGAACATCTGACGCGCCAAGACAGGCTGGTCCTCAAGAAGGCACCTGCCGAGCTGCAGGAGTGCCCACTGCCTTTGGGCTGCGGTGTTCGGATCGTCCTTGGCCATCAATACCAAGGCCCTCTGGTAGAATGGGATCGCCTGTCTTCTGTGGCCGGTGATACTCAGGAGCTCGGCCATCTTGAATGGGTCTATCACCATGTTTGGATCCAAACCGCTTATATCTATCGAAGCGGGCTTCTCAGGTTTGACATCGTCTTGAGGCTTATTCGGCTCTGCAATGGCAGTGTTGCCATCAGGTATCGGCTCTGTCTGTCTCTGCTGCAAGGTGGGCCCACCCTTAGTGATGCGTAATGCCCTGATCCTCTGGATCATCTCCAACAGTTCCTGCCTTTGCCTTTGTTCCATCTGGCCTGGCAGGGCACCAATCCGATCCTTCCAGGCCTGGCTCACGAGCCTTGCATTCAGATGCATGACCGCATTTGGGTCCAACTGTGCAGCAAAAAGCACTACGTGGACAAAACAGGATAGTAGACCTGCCTTTGTAATAATATGTGCGACCCATCTAAACTGCATAGCACCTGACATAGTCTTTCTTCTCATCTCTTATCAGACCAGACAAGCGCCCTTGCAGCCAGGTCATACTGCCCCTGCCTTATGTATGCATCATAAAGCAGGTCCGAAGCCTTGGCCTTGAGCTGGCTGGGGGCATCTGCCCCCAAGACCTGCTGGCAAAGTGAAACCACCTGTTCGTAGCGGCCTAGTCTGTGCGAGACATATGCAAGATCCAACATTACCTGCCCCACCAACGGACCCGGCCTTGCGTTCATCAGGGCCTCTGTCAATACGGCCCTTGCACGCTCCCATTGTCCCAACGCCTGATAACACCTTCCTAAGTCGATACAGATACTGAGCCTCTGATTCGGGTCACTCGATAGCCTGTAGTATTCCTCCAGTAGGGCCGCAGATCTGTCCTTCAGGCCCATAGAGGCCAGTACCCTCGCCTTCAGGACGGCCATATCCGTGCGATCCTTCTGTCTCAAGTACACAAGGTGCTGGCCTTCCAACAGTGCAAGTGCCTTCAGGTAATCGCCTAAGCCCAGATAAACCTCCACCAGCCCACCTAGGTTATCCATGTATTCGGAGACATCCCTAGCCCCATCCAGTGCCTGTTCGAGGCTCCTTGCTGCTGCAGCCAACTGCCCCATGGCAAGGTAGGACCTGCCAAGCCAAAGAAGGGCCTGCTTGGATTGGGGGCTGCCCCTCTCTGCTAGCTCCAAGTACCTGTCCAGCCACCTTATCGCCTGCGGGTATTGACCTGCCAGATAGAGGCTGCGCCCTACCATCAGGGCTGCCTGTTTCTGTTCGGATGGGGCGGTACTTGAATGATATGACCTTACTGCAACGCGGGCGGCCTCGTCATACCGCCCTACACTGATCATCGCCTCAGCCAGCGCCATCAGTGCAGCAGAGGCCATTGGACACTGCGGGTATTGTTCTGTCAACCTGCTGAGGTCCTCTCTTGCCCCGGCATAATCCCCTAGCTCTGACCTGAGCCGACCAGATCGCCACAGTGCATGGGGAACCAGCTCCAGATCCAAGGACCGACTTGACAATAGGGCGTATTGTGCGATGGCCTCAGCAGGTTGGCCGTCGTGTTCATAGAGCAGGCCCGTTGCCAGGTATGACCTGGCAATCAGATCGGTCTGATCCCAATCGGACCTGAACTGATGCCAGATGGATATGGCCTGCTGCCTCAACCACGATATGTGCTCCCCCAAGGAGCGGTAGTTGTACGGATCTATGATGGCCATGGATCCATTGGCGGCCTTTTGCACGAATAGCCCAACGGATCCTGCCACCATGGCAACTGCCTGTTGTGGGCTAGCGCCATCTACGAATACATAGACAGGCCTCTTCCTGGCAGCCTGATCTACTACTGTAGTACCTGTAGTACCTTGCCAGGTCCAGCCTATGTCCAGCCCAGTCCTGGCCGAAAGCCTCTTTAAGACCTCCTCTAGACCTGCACCATTACATATGACCCTCCACCCCTGGTCTGGGCCAGACTGTGCAGGCTCTATAATAGGCCCGATGGTGGCATCATTGAACAGGCTCGCACAAGAACGTATCACAGTCTGCCACTGATCGTCATCCAGTCTAGCCCATGGATCTGCCATCTTAGGCACGGCGGCAAGTGCGGGTGGAAGACCAGCAGGATCCTCTCGCAGGCTCAATGCCTCCATGGTTATAGCCCTTGCGATCATGTAGTGACAACACCTGCGAAACTCTTCTACCCAAGGCCCCATGGCAGCTACAGTATCTGCAAGTGCCAAGGCCTGATAAAACTCCCTGCCCGCATCTAGATACCGCCTGTTGTGATCCGCACCAAGGCCCAGATGGTATCTAGCCATTGCCCTTATCACTGGGTATCTACTATTGCCAGCCGTCCTAAGACCAATTTCCGCCAGCTCGGGCCTACCCAGCGCGATCTCGCATTGGGCCTGCCTGAAGACAAAAAAGTCCCTCGCTGCCTCATTCTCAGTGCTGCCAGCCACTTGGCTTATCAGCGATTTGTAGACTGCTACTGCCAGGTCGAATTGTCCGTTAGAAAAGTACTGCTCTGCGGTCATCCGCGAGACAGGCCCTATGGGTGCTGGTGCTGCCTGCTGTGGCTCTTGGGAGGTCGGCAAATTCGGCCTCGCATCAACTAGTCCATTAGTGCTTTGGTCTTCTGCCTGACCATGACCGGTATTGGGGCCCGCTGAAGGTACAGCTAGCAAGACTAGATAGATAAACAGGCAGAGCACAAACACGATCCCAAAGGTCAAGACCAGCTGGAGCCTGGCCAACCGGCGTATGCCAGTATAGCGCCAGTCGCTGCCATCCAACCTATCGGCAACTACACCCATATCCCCAATGGATCCAATAGCTGGGCCTGATGGAGGTTCATGACTGAACAGATCTTCGTATCCGTTCGTCCGAGGCCCTCGGCTCAGATCACGTCCTTTTTCGACCATGTCGTGCCTCTAAATACTTGTCATACCGATTCAGATTGAATTGATGCAACGAACATGCCAGCAGCCACCCCATCCTATAGCTGCAAGAATCCTCGAGAGATACACCGGCCGGTCGTCAGGAAATCGCGCAGGTTGTCTAGAATCGCTACAGGCCTTCCTACCTGTAGGTTAGACCGTCGCCTCCGAGGTATAGCGGTTTTGGGGACGCCTACTGCAAGCCACATCTGGGTCTGGCTCGATATTATACTGCTTGACCTTGGCGTAGAGGGTCGCCCTGGTGATCCCCAATAGCGCAGCCGCCTGCGTCTTCTGCCAACCCGTCTGCCTCAATGCCTTGGCTATCAGCTCCTTCTCAGCCTTTGCTAGGGAGAAGTCCTTCAGCTCCCTGGTTACGGCACCGGCCTCCGTCGCATGGAGGCGTTCAGGATCAAGGATGATGCTGCTCAGTCCGAGTTTGTGGCTGTTCTCAAGCAGTATGGCCCTGTCTATAACATTCCTCAGCTCTCGGATGTTGCCAGGCCAGTCATGTTTTAGGAGGGCCTCCGAGGCCAACTTCGTCAGAGACGTGATCGCACCACGTTTTTCCGGACATATGGTTGATGTCCTCAAGAAATACTCCGCCAACAAGAGGATATCATCCCTCTTCTTGGCTGACCTGAGCGGACTTATAGATATGGGGCAGACACTCAGACGATAGTAAAGGTCCCTGCGGAATCTGCCCGCCTCTACCTCTGCCTTCAAATTCCTGTTGCTGGAGGCAACGATCAATGCCTGGCATGTGATCTCTTGCGTGCCTCCCACCTTTCTGAATGTCCTTTCCTGGAGGACCCGCAAGAGCTTTGCCTGGAGATCCAGCGGCATCTCACTGATCTCATCAAGGAATATCGTGCCACCTCCAGCAAGCTCGAACAGGCCGATCTTGTCCTTATCAGCACCAGTGAATGCCCCCTTGACATGACCAAAAAGCTCGCTTTCCAGAAGGCTCGCTGTCAGGGCCGCACAGTTTACCGCCACGAATGGTCCTTTTATCGCCCTCAGCAGGTGTATGGCCCTCGCGGTTACCTCCTTGCCAGTGCCGGTCTCGCCAACAACCAATACAGGATTGCACTGACTCTTAGCCACGAGCTTTATAAGACGAAATTCCTCACGAGCAGCCTGACTGTGCCCTACCATACCTATGGATGCCACACTCGGATCTACATAGTAGCTGCCCAGATCCGATAATAGATCATCCGTTACCTTCTTGGTAGCACGCGCAATAACATCCTGCAATGCATCGGGGGTACAATCAGAAGATATGTATATGAGCCTATCGTCGCCAGCTCCAACCACTGCTGGTCGATCCTGCACTACTACAACAGGAACGTCGGTATTATCGCCGTTAGTCCTTGCCAAGAATCCCCGAATGTGCTCCGGCGCCGTATGCTCGTCAAAGACAACAAGGTCTGGCCTTATAAGATCCACCATCTCAATGGCCTCAGCAAGTTCGTCTGCTACAAAGATCTCTCTGCTGACCTGTCTGGCCAATGCCTGCATCCGATCCTTCTTGCTTACTACCAATGTCCTCTGAATGTCACTCATAAACTTCAGCTTCTCCTAGACCTCCTGTCCTGTGCAACTTGCCCATTCGGTGACAACCAACAGATCGACAGTAGGGGTGAAAAGACTTTAATCTTTTATGGGACAGGTTGAACACGATCATCGCTTCCTATGCGCATCGATTTAGGACGGAAATTATTTCCAGGGCCGAACATTCTTGCCGGCACGGTCCAACCAGCGGTCCCATAAGGAAAAGACACGGCTCACGCTGCCTGGCCATTCCTATATCATTGCCAGCCGAGGCGACCTGGCACGTTCATTGCAGTTGTTCCAGTGGAAATGTCCTTGTTGCACAGGAGCTAGATATGTCTTCTACAACGCCTATCGCTACGGCAAGTCAGATACAGGCAGACTTCATGCGTCTGCTCATAGCCCAACTTCAGAACCAGGACCCGCTCGAGCCTATGGACAACTATCAGATGGCCAGCCAGCTGACCATGTTCTCCCAGCTCCAACAGTTGGAATCCATGAACAACGGCTTTTCCAAGATGTTGGAGGCTGCTGAGCGATCCTATGCCAATTCGCTTATCGGCAAGGAGGTCTCCTTCAATGACCCATCGGATGCATCAAGCCTGAGGAACGGTATTGTCCAAGAGGTTCAGATAGGCCAGGATGGCCAGCCAGTCTTGATAGTTGATAACTATACGGTTGGACTAGATCAGGTCCAGTCTGTCAAAGAAGGTCAAACGGTCATATCAGGATTGTCTTCCCAGTAAGGAGTAGACAGATGAGCGTCGCACTATCTGCCGGTGTAACAGGACTGCAGGCACATCAAAAGATGCTGGATGTAGCAGGTAACAATCTGGCAAACGTCAACACCACGGCCTATAAGAGTAGCCGTGTCAATTTTTCAGAGCTACTTAGTCAGACCATTGCAAATGCATCGGCCCCAACCAGCTCCGTCGGCGGCACGAACCCCCAGCAGATGGGCAGTGGTGTGGGCATAGCCAGCATCAGCAGGGATACCACACAGGGCAATATCATCTCTACTGGCAACCCATTGGACGTTGCCATAGAAGGTGAGGGGTACTTCGTGTTGTTTGATGGCGAGAAGAATGTGTATACAAGGGCTGGGACATTCGGTATCGATCAGGATTCCACCCTTGTCGACGTGGCCACCGGATACCGCGTACAGAGGACAGGCTCTACAGGCGAGCCCGACTTCCAAATCCCAGGCGACAGCACCATATATATACCTTATGAGACCACCATCCAGGCCAAGGCTACAACCACTGTGAAACTGGCTGGAAACCTGTCTGCGGATCAATCCTTCGAGACCCCACAGACACAGGTCATCTCGTCGAACATAGCCTACTCTACACCTGACGGCAATGACGCTCTAGAAGCGACAAGACTCAGCGAGCTCGCCCAATGTACCTCCGGCACTTGGGTCAATGCAAAGATCGTAGTCACAGGGTATGACCATGACGGCAATACCTTGACCGATACTGGATTGGATGTGGACGAAACTACCACGATACAAGACCTGCTCGACCATATCGAGTCGGTGCTAGGAGGGTCCGTGACGGCTACCTTCTCCAATGGCCGTATCCATGTCACTGATGACGAAGAAGGTTATAGCCTTTTGGACATTAAACTGGCCTTCTCCAATGAAGGTACGGCAGACGTCGAGATGCCTGGCTATTTCGAGATTACCACCGTTGGCGGCGACCAGGTCAAGGATATCAACATCGCCATATACGATGCACAAGGTAGAAAACACATAATGACAGGGGCACTGGTCCGTACCAACACCGACAATATGTGGGACTTTGTCCTGACCTCCTTGACAGGGAACGTACACAATATAGACATCGATGCAAGGAGGGTCAGGGGCTTGACATTCAGTGCAGATGATGGCTCTTATGCTGGTATTGCCGAGGTAGATGGCAGCACAGATGTCCCAATGATAGAGGTCAGCTTCGCCCACAACCCAGATGGCATACAAACTATAACCCTAGATTTTGGCACGGTTGGGAAGTTCAGTGGACTGACCCAGGTGGCAGGGGCATCAACAGCAGTAGCAACCGAGCAGGATGGCTACCAAGCCGGTAGCCTCACCTCGATCTCGGTCAATACAGAGGGCACATTGGTTGGTACCTTCTCAAATGGTATCAGGAGGAACATAGCCACATTGCAACTGGCCCTGTTCAAGAACCCCGCTGGCCTCGAGAGCGTAGGCCACGGCTATTTCGTCCCAACGGTCAACTCCGGTGACGCTACTGCCACCCAGGCAAGGACAGGCGGTGCTGGCATCATACACGGGGGATCGCTCGAGAAGTCCAATGTAGACGTGGCTGCAGAGTTTGTGAATCTGATAGAGGCCCAGAACGGCTACCAGGCCAATGCAAGGACGATACGTGTCGCAATTGACATCCTCCGCGAGCTCACAAACCTCATCCGCTAGTCAAGTAGGGCCATGAGTTGTCTATGGACTGACATCCCGCATCTACCATTGGCCCCACAGGCCTTAACGGCCATGGAGCGTTTGGAGGCCATGTCTAGGTTTCGGGTACATGCCCCAGCTATAGAACATTGGATAGGGATGTTGCTGATCCTTGTATTGCTGGCGATGATCGCCTTGCTAGCATGGGTCAGCTATAACAAGATCCAATATGCCCGCATGGCAGCAGCCCAGGCATTTCTCGACAATGCTACTAGGAGGAGCCTCAGCAACCGGGAGTACAAACTCTTGTTGGAGATCGCCCGTAGATCAGGGTTGAGGGGACAAAACAAGAATCTCATATACACCTCTGCCGACTTGTATCAAAAAGGGCTACAGAACCTGGCAAGGGAACTGCTCAAGAGGCAAGGTCCAGAGGCTTATGAGAGATTGATGGCAGATGCCGCATTCCTGAGGGAAAAACTCGGTCTTACACATCCAGCACGTGGTCAACCTGCCATCTCGCATGCCCCGGTAACTACACATGACATACCGATAGGCAAGACCCTACAGATCACCCGCAGGCTGGCCAATCAGTCCGATCAGATCACTGCCACGCTGGTTGGCAACGACCCAAAACAGCTCACCGTGGAATTGGACCGGCCGATCAGGATAACGTTCGGAGAGCTGTGGAGGGTAAGATACGCGCATGGTGCGTCTGTATGGGAGTTCGATACCAGCGTCATGAGCTTTGATGGCATGAGGTTGGTCCTCAAGCACAGTTCAGAGGTACGCTTCTTGAACCGCCGCAGATTCGTAAGGTCATCGGTCACCAACAACGCATTGGTCGCCAGGCTACCCTTCATCCAATCGTTGCAGCAAGGCCTGGACCAGGCAGAATCCCCCATACAATTTGCCAAGGCCACGGTCCAGGAGCTCGCCGGCCCAGGTCTTAGACTCCTATGCCCGGTGGCTGCACAGGTGACCGAAAGGTTGTTGATACTGTTCGAACTGCCAGCAGGTAAGCAACTCCATCTCGTCTCGGATATAGGCATTGTCCGGAGGGTCGAGGCGACTGAGGAAGGTTACCTGTTGGCAGTCGAGCTTACTGGCCACAAGGAGACGGATCTCGAGGAGCTGGTTCGTCTTTCCAGGGGGCTTGCGAGCAACTCTGGCAAGATGGCTACGGACCAGGACGATAGCCAGGACCAAGACAAGGTCGTAGAACAAATAGTGGCAGAAGGCAGGGCAGATGTCTGATATCGATCCTGTGATAGGTGCAAATGTGGATCTACTAGCCAGGCGGTTCGAGCAGATCGCCCACAACCTGGCCAATGCCAATACTGCCGGATTCAAGCGTTACACCTCCGACTTCATGCAGGTATTGCAAGGTCAATTGGGTCAGGGAATGGAATTGCCATCTGCCCAATTGCAGGTCAAGGATGCCATAGACTTCTCACAAGCACATCTGCAATACTCCGGCAGGACCTTCGACCTAGCGATTGTGGGTAAGGGCTTCTTCGTGATTGAGACCCCATCTGGGCCGCTCTATACGCGCAACGGTATGTTTCAGTTGAATCAGAACGGTCAGCTCTGTGATTCACAGGGAAGGCTCGTAGCCGGCGAGGCTGGACCCATCCTCGTACCAGCAGGGACGGATCCAAATCAGATAAAGGTGGCAAATGATGGATCTATCTCTATCGGACCTACCAGGGTAGGCAGGATCCGCATCGCCGATTTTGGCAACCAACAGGACAGACTGGTACCTGCGGGGGAATGCTGCTTTGCGGCACCGCCGGATCTGGTACCAGCAGCTGCACAAGGTGCGCAGGTCAAACAAGGCTTCTTGGAATCATCAAATGTACAGATGGTGCAAGAACTTGTTGACATGATCACCGTCTCGAGACTGTACGAGACCAATATGAGATTCCTGGCCGCAAAGCGGGATACCTCTAAGAGTATCATAGATGTGGCAATGGGATAGGTTGTCTATTGTAGGAGAAGGATCATGTTGAGGGCATTCTCGACATCGGCAACGGCCATGGCCGCTCAGCAAACCATGGTAGATGTGATCGCAAATAACCTGGCAAACGTCAATACGACCGGTTTCAAGAGGAGCCAGGTTGACTTCAAGGACCTGCTTTATACCAAGATGGTAGAGTCTGGCATGGAGGTTGCCGCTGGATATACATCTCCCAGCGGCCTGGAGATAGGAAACGGGGTCCGTGTAGCCGCTACTCCAAAGGTCTTTACACCAGGAGAACTGGTCAACACTGGCCGCAAGCTCGACCTTGCCATCTGGGGCGATGGCTTCTTCCAGGTGACATTGCCAAATGGTGACATAAGATACACAAGGGATGGCTCCTTTCACGTAAACGCGGATGGCCAGATCGTGACCGCATCTGGTTATCTGCTGGAGCCAGCCATAACCATACCAACGGACGCAAGGGATATAGAGGTCGGTGCGGATGGCTCAGTCAATGCCATAGCTGCAGACGGGACCATATCGGTGGTCGGCACCATACAGTTGGTCAGATTTCCAAACCCAGAGGGCCTATCGAGCGAAGGCAACAATCTCCTGGCAGAGACACCAGCGAGCGGCGCACCTATAACAGGGACAGCAGGCGAGTCCGGATTTGGAACGCTGCAGGCGGGATTCTTGGAGAAGTCCAATGTCCAGATGGTCACGGAGCTGGTGAACCTGATCATGGCCCAGAGGGCATACGAGATCAACTCCAGGGCCATAAAGGCTGGTGACGACATGCTCAGGACCGCAAACGAGATAGCAAGATGATGAAGAATCATTTCATTAGAGATGTATTCATCACCGTGGGCCTTGTAGCAGGCCCTGTCTTTGCCCAATTGCAGATCTATTTGCCAAGGGAGGTGACGATCTGTGATAGCAACATAGTGCTCGAAAGGATTGCCATAATCAATGGCGATCCCAATCTTGTCCAGAGGGCTCGACCCATCTCACTAGGCCGATTGCTTGTACCAGGGCAACAGACCATCGTAGACAGGACTACCTTGCTAAGTCGACTTGCCAGTTGCCAGATCGAAGGTACGAAGGTCAGACTTCTCGGTGCACAGGCCGTATCGGTCCGCCGAACCGGGACCACAATTGCTGGCCAAGAGCTTGCAGATCTGGCCACGAGGTTCGTCAAGACACAACTTGGGCAACACCCTATTGCCAAGGCAGAGCCGATCGCTACGCCAGCAGAGATCCACATCGATCCGAATCGTGGGGATATCAGGCTGGTCCCTCGCATAGTGGCAGGAGGTCCTCAATCTGGCTCGATCAGGGTAAGGGTCTCGGTCGTCTGCGGGTCCGAGCAGATCGCCAGCACGGACGTCCTGGTGCGGCTCCTCTACAACACGCAGAAGGTCGTTGCAAGCCGCGACCTACCTGCCGGAACTGTACTCGGTACACAAGACATAACGATCCAACAGCAGACATCCTCCAGACCGCCCGAACTTGATTGGAAGGCCCCGTACGGTCTTGTGCTCAATAGGCAGGTAAGTGCAGGCGAAGAGATACGTCCTGATGACATCGAAAGGCCCACAAGACAGGTTACGGTAAGGCGGAACGAGCTGGTCATGATACGCATACAAAGGCCTGGCGTACTGGTAACAGGCCAGGGGAAGGCCATGTCTGATGGGAGAGCAGGGGATGTGATAAAGGTCAGAAATGTCGAATCAAACCGCATCATCATGTGTCAGGTAAAGGATGACGGAACGGTTGAACCGGTAATCTAGGAAAGGATTAGTTATGATGTTCCGAAGGTGCTTGCCTGCGACTATGGTAATAATCGCCGTGACGGTCTGCCAGGTGGACGCTGGATCGCTATGGGCAAAGAGGAACAAGGATACGCGTGCGCCCTACACCGACGATGTTGCAAGACATATCGGGGATGTGCTGACCATCAAGATCTCCGAGGGCAGTAAGATCGATAACAAGGCCAAGCGCGACCTCCAGAAGCAGAGCAATCTTTCTTCCGACTTCGATGGTAAGTTGGGGATTTCTACCGCCCACCACAAGATCATCCCTGATATGCCAGGTTTTACCATGGATGCACAGGCATCCACTGATCTACAGAGCAAGGCTGACTACAAGGATGAGAGAAAGTATGTCGATAGTATCACTGTAGTCGTGGTCGATATCTTGCCAAATCGCAACCTGGTTGTGCACGGCACAAGGGATAGGAACATAGCGGGAGATATCCAGACCATCGAAGTAAGCGGCATAGTAAGGCCAAGCGACATATCCTTTGATAATACCGTAAGAAGTGAACAGGTAGCCAACTTCAGGCTCACCATGAGAAACAAGGGCACATCTGCGGCATATCAACAGCCGGGTTGGCTAGGGCAGATCTTCAATGTGCTTTGGCCATTCTAGCGTTGAACAATTACGGACGATCGGACGATGAACACCTTCAGATCTAGCTTACTGGTGTACCTGATCTTCTCGTTAACCAGCCCAGCGCTGGCCGAAAGGATAAAGGATATAGTGGACATAAAGGGTATGCGCGGCAACCCCCTCAGCGGTACCGGCCTGGTTGTAGGGCTTGCAGGCACCGGCGATAGCTCAGCCCTGTCTCGCCAGATGCTTACCAATGTACTGCGAGAATCCGGACTTGTCCTGTCGCCCAGTGCCCTCACTGGCAACAACGCAGCAGTGGTGATGGTGACTGCGGAGCTAGGCCCTTTTGACAGAGAAGGGGCCAGGATAGACGTCACCGTCTCTGCCATAGGAGACGCAAAGAGTCTTCAAGGCGGAATACTCTTACCTACACCACTAAAAGGCCTCGATGGGCAGGTCTATGCAGTAGCACAAGGCGGTATATCGCTCGGTGGCTGGGCCGCCTCAGGAAACCAGGCATCTGCTACCACGAACCATGCAACCGTGGGCATCATACCTGGAGGGGCTACGGTAGAAAAGGCAGAACTAGCCCAGATCGTCGAACAGATAGGCCCTGATAGATTCATTATGTTAAGCTTGCGCAATGGTGACTTCACTACCGCATCCAGGATCGGTCAGCTGATCAATCAGCTTTACCCGGACATCGCGGCAGTTCTTGATGCCAGCACCATCCAGGTCAAGATACCAAGCACGTTTGGCGATGACCAGATAGTCAAATTCCTGGATTCCATCATAACACAAGACGTGCAGGTAGACTCACCAGCCGTGGTGGTGATAAACGAACGCACTGGCACCGTTGTTGTCGGCGAGAATGTCACAATCTCCAAGGTAGCAGTTGCACATGGAAGCCTGGTTGTGAAGATCACAGAGACTGCCAGTGTTTCGCAACCTGTTGCGCCCTTCTCGAATTCCGGCACCACGCAGGTCATACCTGAAACAATACTAGAGGTAAATGAGCCACCTGCCCACATTATCGTCTTGCCAAAGGCAGTGACCGTGGCAGAGATAGCAAAATACATAAATGCCATTGGCGCAACGCCAAGGGATCTGATCGCCATCTTCAATGCCCTAAAGCAGGCGGGGGCTCTACAGGCAAGGCTGATCATTATGTAGGGATGGATCCCATGATCGACCCCATTGCAAGAGCGGATATCCAGTCAATCCAGCCTACCAGCCCTGATCCTGCCGAGCTAAGAAGACGGCAGGAGATAGCAAAGGAGTTTGAGTCGCTCCTGATGACAAGGCTTCTTTCGCAGATGGGCAATACCATAGTAGACTGGGATGAGCAGGATGATCTGGCGGGCCAGCAGATACAGGGTTTATTCTGGTTGCAGCTCGCCGATTATGTCGGCCGAAACGGGGGTATAGGGCTTTGGACGCAGATCTTACAACAGATCAATCAGGCCGAGGCTGTCGATACCTTGAGGCCCATGTTGGATGACATGTTATGAGCGATCACGAACTGATAAGACTTACCGGCCAGTTATTGGAGGTCTTGGAATCCGACGTAAGATACATAAAGCAGGTCATCGCCGCGCTGAACCAACTGCGCCGGCTCCTCATAAAACATGACCTACCAGGGCTAGAACAGATGCTCAATGATATAAGGGCCATGGCCGATACTCACACCCTCAGAGACCTCACCAGGGAACAACTCCGCGAAGGGCTGGCCAGTCTGCTTGGCTGTCAAAGGCAAGAGGTAACGGTCTCCAGGCTAGCTGCAGCCATCCCGCAACCATGGCATGGCCGACTTCTTCAGATAAGGTCAATATTGAGGCAACTTACGGATCAATTGGCTCAGGAACATCGTTCAACCGCGATACTGCTGGCTGATTGTGCGAGGTTCAATCGTATGTTACTGGCGTCATTGTTGCAGGATGATAGCTGGAGTCACTCGAGCTACCCCTCTACGAGCGGCAAGGCTAAGGCATGTCAGGGCAACCTGATGAATGTCAGATTCTGATACCAGAGGGCTTGTTATTGGTGGACCATGCAGAGCTTTAATATCGGATTGACAGGACTACGGGCGGCACACAAGGCCCTTGATACCATAGGAAACAATATTGCCAATGCCGCTACCGAAGGCTACCATCGCCAGCGGGTCGAACTTGCACCTTCTGACCCGCTCTTTGACGGGAAACATTCATGGGGTACGGGCGTCGATATCCAGGCAGTGACCAGGGCAGTCAATGCCTTTGTGGAAAGGCAACAGCTCGTCCAGAAGGGCATCGCGGGCCAGACCGAACAAGAACTTGCAATCCTCAAGACCGTAGAGAGCGCCCTGGGCGAGTTCTCCAGTACAGGTAGCCTCAGCCAGGCCATCGACGACTTCTTCAACGCATTGAATGACCTTGTTGCACATCCGACCGAGCTGATCTACCAGAGGCAGTTCATCACTGCTGCCAAGTCCCTTTCCAATTACTTCCAAACCATAGGCTCGAACATATCCCGGATGGAGGATCAGGTTGCGACATTCGTGGACGAGACTGTTGATAGTATAAATGGACTTACTAGTTCTATAGCAGAGTTGAATCAGAAGATTCAGGCGGCCGAGGTCTCAGGTACAACCGCTCACAACCTGCGTGACCAAAGGGACCGACTGCTCAGCGACCTGGCCGAACTTGTAGGCATCGAAGTCAACCAACGGGACTATGGGGTGGTAGATGTAGCAATAGGTGGTATTGCAGTAGTGGTCGGTGCGGATGCGATCCGGCTGGAGTCTGGTTTTTCAGACGATAACGTATTGGGTATCTGCACAGAAGGTTCGGGGGTCTACAGGCAGGTCGAAGGTGGCAAGCTGGGCGGCCTATTGGCGGCCTACAACCAGATCCTAGGCCGTATAGGTCAGCAGTTCGATGACCTGGCAGAGGCGATCATCACTAACATCAACCGCTATCACGTCCAGGGCGTAGGTACCCATGGCTCCTTTACGGAACTGACCGGCTGGACGCTGGATCAGTCCCTTGCCCTCAGTCAGCTCGACCTTGGGATAACCTCAGGCACGTTGTATATCAGACTTGTAGACAAACAGACAGGCCAGGTAAGCAGGCTCCAGATAGACGTAGACCCGGACACCGATACCCTCCAAACCGTGGCCGAAAAGATCGCTGCGCTGGACGGATTGGATGCAAGTGTACTGGCTGGCAGATTGCACATACAGGCAGAGGCTGGATACCAGTTCGACTTCCTTCCTGCGCCACTGCCCCAACCTGATCAGATTAGTCTGAATGATCCAACAACTGCCCCGACGATAAGCGTGAGCGGCACATACACTGGCACAAGCAATGATATACTTACATTCACTGTGCAAGGAGGTGGCACGATCGGAAATGGCCACTGGAGCATCATCGTGACAAATCAGGCGGGCCAGACCGTCAACATATTGACCGTCGGCAACGGTTATGTGGCAGGCACCCCATTGGATGTCGGCTATGGCATCACGGTCTCGCTAGGCGTTGGCGGCCTGTCAGATGGAGACTCTTTCACCGTACAGGCCCTAGCCAATTCAGATACAAGTGGCCTCCTGGCTGCGGCAGGCATAAACACATTCTTCAGTGGCACTGATGCCACATCCATGGCGGTCTGCGCCCAATTTGAACAGGACCCGGGCCTGCTGGCTACATGCCTCGGGACGGAATATGCCGATAATTCCAATGCGATAAGGATGTCGCAACTGAAAGACCAACAGCTAGACGAGCTAAATGGTCAGACCATAAATGATTATTACACGCAACTTGTCACCACCGTAGGCCAGGATATCACTACCAGGCAACTCAGACAGGAGAATACCGAGGCCATGCTCCAAAACCTGGCAACCATGTGGAACGAGACCAGTGCCGTCGATATAAATCAGGAGGCAGCCCAAATGCTGGTATTTGAACAGATGTACAGTGCACTGGCCAAGTATATCGCCTCAGTACAAAGATCTGTCGATACATTGATGGGGCTCATAGTTTAGGAGTGCCGTAGATGGCTGGGTCATTGACAAGTCTTTACGATCATATCAGCTATGCGATCTCCCTGCACAACCAGGCCATGACCAAGCTCCAGGAACAGGCGGCAACAGGGGCAAGGATCAATCGTGCATCGGACGATCCATCCTCCGCCTACAGGCTTCTAGGTCTAAAGAGCCAGGACAGAGCCTTGCAGAACTATATCGACAACGTCGCAGATATGGTCGGTAATCTAGAGATCACCGACACGGTCCTGCAGAATATGACATCGGAGCTGATAAAATGCAAGCAGCTGGTCACTCAGGTCGCTGGCGGCGTATACAGCGAATCCAACAGGAAGATGCTGGCAAACAGCATCAATGACCATCTCGAACAGTTGGTCCTCTTGGCCAATACGAAACACGCAGGCCAATATCTATTTGGCGGCACAAAGACAGGCCAGGCCCCCTTTTCTATCGTAAGAGATGGTTCCGGCCGGATAGTATCCGTGACATACCAAGGCAGCCTGCAACAGAGGGATATAGAGGCCGCACCAGGCATAATGGTACCAACATTCCTAACCGGCAGTACTGCATTTGCCTGTGACCAGAGGAAGGACCCACAGCTTGTCCTCTCCCAGACCGGGGCAGCGATAGGCTCAGGCACGTCAAGTGTCACTGGCGCAGTCTGGTTGACGGTGACCCAGGATGACCAGGGGGATTATAACCTCTCCATAGATGGGGGCACAACGGTCATAGACCTTGGAGATGTGGAGGACTTGACGAATGTACCAGTGGTGGATGCACAAGGCAGGGTCCTGTACATAGATGCCTCTGATATCAACTCTACTGGGGAGGACCTGGTGGCAATAGATGGCACCTTCGATATGTTCCAGACACTTATCAGCATCCGCGACATACTGCAAAACGACCATTCCCTGACGGACCAGCAGCTCTCGCAGGTCCTACCAAAGACTATAGACTGGGTCACCCAGATCACTGATAGGGTCCTAGAGGCAGAGGTCTTGGTTGGCTCGAGGATGTCATTCCTGGACAGTCTCAAGGAGGCACTGGAAAATATGCAGGCAAATGCACAGGATGAGTCGGCCCTGTTGGAGCAGGCTGATATCACACAGGTAGCCATAGACCTTTCCAAGTACCAGACCCTATATCAGATGTCCTTGGCAGTCGCAGGCAAGTTACTGTCCGTATCCCTGCTGGACTTCATCAAGTGACCCGATGGTGTTAAGTAAGCGTGCAAAGCAACCGATGTATGAGAAAGACCGATCTGGAATGCCATTTGCGGACAAGAATGTGGCCTTTCTGAAAGGAGACCGATCATGACCACAGCCCCATCTACAGGATCATATCAAAAGGCAGCAGAGCTTGCCGAGGCCGGCAGGTATCAGGAGGCCTTGACACTGATGGAGCAGTATCTGGATGGGGCCCCAGATGACGCTCAGGCCTGGAACGATGCGGCCGTGCTCCTGCATTGCATGGGTCGATCGGATCTGGCTGTAGATTATTTGTACAGGGCAAAGCAACTCTCTGATGACCCGAGGATCCTGTGGAACCTCGTAGAGGCCTTGCTGGCAGAGGCAGACGCGACTAGGGCCATCGAGCTATTTGGGGACCTGGAAAGGGCAGGAATCCTCAGCACAGATGCCCTGAACCGCGCTGCCTACCTGTGTCTAGCCGAAGGCAGATTACAGAAGGCCATCGAGCTACTCGAATGGTCGTGCCGCATAGATCCTGCCCAGTCTCAAGTATTGGGTGGGATGATAGAGAAGATCAGGGCACAGGCCAATGGATAGGATGCGATCTCTAACCAAGGATGGATCAGGATATGGACTACGGAAGGATCGGCAAAGGTAGCCATTCTCTAGGCAGCAGTGAAGGGCTTGCTGGCCTTCATTTCAACATAGATCACGATGGCAGGACATCGATTCCGGATACATCGAGCGGATACCTCAGGCTTGGGGTACTAGCGACCGCTGATGGGAGGCTTGACCAGGCCGAGGCGGCATTCCAAATGGCATGCAGGCTGGACCCAGGCTGTTCAGGGGCATATACCGGCCTAGCAGTGGTCTATCAGCAAAAAGGTCTGTTGAAGGCAGCATTCGATATGTATCTAAAGGGCCTGCAGCTCGACAACGACAACCTCATAGCCTTGCTGGGCCTCTTTCAGGCATCCTGCCAAATGGGCTCCTTTGCCAATATCATCCACTATCTCGAGCTATACCTCAGATCCCATCCTTGTGACACCTCAGTCATGTTCTGCCTGGCCGCGCTGTATGTAAGGGATGGCCAGATCCAAAAGGCAAGGCCCCTGCTCAACGAGCTGCTTGTGCTCGACCCGAGTAACAGTGACGCAGCGAACCTCCTCGAGGAGATAGAGAATTGTCTGATCCAAGGCAGTGCTGATGTGGTCAAGCGCTAGGATTCAACGCAGAGATATGCCAGACAAAGCTGGGAAACCTGAGGAACTCGTAGCTAGGCTGGAGCATGCCTTGGTCAGACAGGCACAGGCAATCCGAGCTGGCAAGTGGTCCGACCTTGAGAAGGCACTTGCCGATGGCCAATACCTGGTCGAACAGATCCAGACGAGCCGACTGGTGGTATCAGACCAAGACAAGGAAAGGCTAATGAATCAGTATAGGACGCTGATCCTGATAGCTAAGGCGAATATGTCTTGCCTGGATGCTCAGATATCATCTATAAGGCGTGGCAGGACACTGGCCGGCACCTACAAGGATGACCGGTCGAGATAGATCTTATCCTGAAAGCAGGTCCAGTCGATAATGCATTGTCAGTAGGGTTATTGGAGTAGATATGGGTACACTCAACTTCCCAGGGCTTGCCACAGGGATAGATACTTCAGAGATAGTCAAGCAGCTGATGGATGTATACAGCAGAAGGCTGGCGTTGTACAAGGTCCAGAAGAGTAGCCTTCAGGAGAAACAGACCGCATTCGACGAGATAAAGACCAAGGCAAATGACCTGCAGAGTGCTGCAGCCGGCCTGGCTGATTATAGGAAGCTGCAGGTCTTCAAGACCACAAGCAGCGACTCCAATCGCCTGACCGTCACCGCCACCGATCAAGCCAATCCTGGCTCACACTCAGTGGTGATAGGTCAGTTGGCTAGCGCAGATAGCTGGATCCAGAACAGCTCATCGTTCCAGCACACGACCGATTACGTCGGTGCCGGAACATTCATATACTCCTATAACTACAAGGAACGGGTCATCACCACTACTGACACTACCACCCTCGAGGACCTAGTCGGCCTGATCAACAACGATGAAAAGAACCCTGGCGTGACTGCAAGCCTCTTGTATCAAGGGGGCAGGTACAGACTGATGCTCAGCGGCAGGCACACAGGTCAAGACTATCAGATATCCATCAACTCTAGCAACACACAGGTCCTAAAGGCCGCAACTGCATTCACCGAGGATGGCGACACAGCCACTGCCCAGACAAAGATAACGGAGCTCGACCAATGGCAAGGCCAGTGGACTGGCACAGAAACTATAAGCATCAGCGGTACGGACCACTTCGGCAACCAGATCCAGCCGGCAGGTTCATTGACCATAAATGCAGGTACTACATTGGCCCACCTGATAGACCAGATCAATGACTACTTCGACGGCCTTGCCACCGCCACCCTCGAGAATGGCCAGATCGTCCTGACAGATCATCTCTGTGGCACTAGCCAACTTTCCCTAACCTTGGAATACAATGCCAATGGCAGCGAAGCAGACCTGGATCTGCCCACAATGACGGTATATACCACAGGGGGAACTACAGCTGCCAGCATTGATGCACTGGCACCGACCAACTTCATCGAGACCCAGCAGGCCCAGAATGCAACGGTCAAGATCGACAACTTCAGCCCGCAGGAGGTCGCCGAGGTGCAGAAGATCACGCTCGATGCTAGTGCGACAGCTGGAACGTTTGTCCTGAGCTTTCGTGGCCAGAGCACTGACGCGATCCAATGGGACGCGGACGCAGAGACCATTGAGACCGCACTGAATGCCCTAGAATCCATCCAAGAGATGGGTTCAGTGGAGGTAAGTGGCACACTGAACACGGGTCTAACATTCACCTTCGATGCCGATGCAGGCGACGTGCCAAGGCTATCCATAGATATCTCTGGCCTGACAGGGCCGACAAGTGCAACCCTTGAAGAAACGACAAAAGGTGCTGAGCAATGGGTCAGCCGCAACTCAAATACCATAACAGATGCCCTCACCGGCATAACACTGAACCTGCAGGATATCAGTGAAACAGACGATTCCGGTAACCTTGTCCCCATAAACATTACCATCAGCCACGACACCTCGGCCATAGTCTCGAAGGTTGAAAGGCTTGTGGCCTCCTATAACGCCCTACTTACAACCCTCAAGGACAAGACCGAGTACAATGACGCCACCAAGAAGATGGGGCTGTTGAGCGACGAGGTGGCCATATCCTTGATAAAGACACAGATGAAGGAACCATTCTTGGGCGTGGTCTCTGGCTTTTCCTCTAGCGATCCGTATATCCAGGCAAGCGACATAGGTCTGACCATAGATGGTGCTGGACAGCTCCAGCTCGACCGTGATGAGCTCAATGATGCGATAAAGGATCACTTCCAGGACGTCATCCTCCTGCTTGGTGCGGTCGGCAGAGGGGTCTCCAACAGCTCTATCATAGAGTTCTACAGCGCCAGTGATCGGTACACAGAGCCTGGCGAATACGAAGTACAGGTGACTGTAGAGGAACAGGATGGAACCAATGTCATCACATCTGCCCAGATCCGCAAGCTCGGCGAGACATCATGGCGGGATATGACCATCAGCGGGAACCTAATCAAGGGCGACGATGCATTTGATCTGGTCACCCGCAAACCGCTCCATCCGGAGAATGGCCTTTACCTCCAGGTGGACTTGAGCACTACAGGAACCTTCTCTGCGAGGGTAAGGGTAAAGAAGGGCATGGCCACCAGGCTCCAGGAGGTCCTCAAGGATATCACTACCGTCGGAGGCAGGTTGGATGTGTCGAAACAGGGCCTCCAGGACCGCATTACCAGGATGGATAGGACCATATCTGATGAACAGGCCAGGCTCGATAGACTAGAGGAAAGGCTAAAACAGAGGTTTGCGCGACTTGAGAAGGCCCTCACACAGTGGCAGCAGCAGATGCAGGCAGTAGGCGTGGCGGTCAGCTCCTTCTATTCTAGCATGTCCTGATAGCCTGCTTGCCTGGCTGCAATCGGCCTGTTAAACTCCTTGCATCGATCCTGACGGAATCATTATGCGCTCAAGAGGCATAGTATACATCGTTGGGGCAGGCCCTGGCCGGCCTGACCTGATCACCATCCGCGGAGTGGATCTGATAAGGATGGCAGACTGCATCATAGCAGACAGGCTCGCCAGTCAAGGCCTGCTTGTGCACGCAAGGTCGGATGTAGAGGTCATCTATACACCAAAGGGTATAGGCCAGGCATCTATTGCACAGTCCAGGATCAATGAGCTGATGATCCAAAAGGCACTCGAGGGCAAGGTGGTGGTAAGGCTCAAGGGCGGCGACCCAACGGTCTTTGCCAGGACCGCAGAGGAGCTGGCTGCCCTATCGGCAGCAAACATACCTTTCGAGATCGTACCTGGTGTGACCGCCGCCACAGGTGCAGCCGCATATACAGGTATCATGCTCACCGATAGGGATGTTGCCTCCCAGGTAGTATTCGCCACAGGCCATCAGGCAGAGGGTAAACAGGCAAGCCCTGTGGACTGGAGGCACCTAGCCAGCTTCCATGGCACTATCGTACTCTACATGGCTGCCAGAAACCTCGAGACGATCGCCTCTGAATTGATGGCCAACGGCATGCCAGGAACCACGCCTGCAGCAGTAGTGGCCGATGCCACATTGCCAACACAAAGGACCATACGGGCCTGCCTGGCAGAATTGGCCCGACGTTGTACACAGGATGGTATCGAACCACCTATCATCGTCATCATAGGCCACGTGGCAGCAGCAGACCGAAGGCTGGATTGGTTTGGCAGTCTGCCACTATTCGGAAGGACCATCGTCACGACCAGGGATCACCGCGGCAATGCAGAATTGGCAGGTATGATCGAGGCACTTGGGGGACAGGCCATCTGCATAGATACCATAAGGCTAAGGCCCCTACCTGTACTTGGAACCATCGCGAAGCTGAGGTCTTATGATTGGGTGGCATTCACCAGCAGATGGGCCGTGGAATTCTTCTTCGAGCAGCTACAGGCAATGGGCATGGACAGCAGGTCGCTGGGCAATGCCATGATTGCTGCGATAGGGCCTGCGACTGCAAAGGCCCTTGCCAGGTTCGGCATCAAGGCAGACCTCGTTCCAGAGACATACACGAGCATGGCACTGGGCAGGGCCATGATCGAGGCGACCGAACAGAGGGGCAAACGCATACTCTTGATCAGGTCCGAGCTGGCCGACAATCAGCTCCAAGAGGCCTTGGAGGCGGCTGGTGCTGCCGTAGACCAGGTCGCTGCATATACTAGCGAGCCGCTCAAGGCACAGACAGAACCCGTCTTGGAGATGCTCAAGTCAGGCCGCATCAGCTGGATCGCATTCGCCAGCAGCTCGGAGGCAACTGTATTCCTGGGTCAGGTCGATCCCGGCATAGTCAATGCCAATACTAGGATCGTATCCATAGGCCCGCAGACTTCGGCAACGCTGGCCAGATTGGGCCTGAGGGTCGATCTGGAGGCAAGGAAGCATACGACCGAAGGCATAATTGATGCAATACTGGAGGCAGGGACGTGATAAACGTACTGAGGCTCTATTGCGGAAAGGTCAGCAGGTCCGACCAGATCCGTTACGCCCGGCATGAGGGGATAGGACCAGTGGTTGCCTACAACTGTACAAATAGGTGCAATCTTTGGTGTGTTCATTGTTATAGCGATGCCGGCCAGCAAGGCCAGGAGCTGGATACCGACCAGGCAAAGGCCTTGCTTGCACAATTGGTGCAGGCCAGATGCCCGGTCGTACTGTTCAGTGGCGGTGAGCCGCTATTGCGGCCCGACATAATGGATCTATTGGCATACGCAAGGTCGGTGGGTCTGCAGGCCGCGATATCTACTAATGGCACCCTCATAGATAGAACATCCGCTAGGGAGCTGGCCAGGGTAGGCGTGCACTACGTGGGCGTCTCTATAGATGGGCCTGAGCATATACACGATCTCTTCAGGCGCAGACCCGGCAGCTTCAGGGGGGCCGTTGGAGGTATCGAGTCATGTAAGGCAGCGGGCATACGTGTGGGCATAAGATATACCATCTCGGTACACAACATCGAGCACATCCCATTTGTCTTCGGTCTGGCCAAGGACCTGGAGGTGCGAAGGCTGTGTTTCTATCACCTTGTGGTCTGCGGCAGGGCCTGTCGAGAGGACATTCCAACACCGGCCCAGACAAGGCTTGCCATGGACACGATCCTTGACAATGCATTGGCATCTGCCGATGGTCTCGATGAGGTCCTGACCGTTGGCAACCATGCGGATGGCCCATATCTGCTCTTGTGTATGGCAAGAGAAGGCCACCCGAACCTCAAGATGGCCTGGGCATGCCTGAAGGCAGCAGGTGGCAACAGGTCGGGCATCGGCATTGCCTGTGTCGGTCCAGATGGCAACGTCTTTGCAGACCAGTTCTGGAGGAACTATAGCCTCGGCAATGTCATGGAAAGGCCTTTTGCCCAGATATGGCACGACGAAGGTAACCATGTACTAAGGCTAATACGGCAAAAGGATATGTCTGCAGACCCGAGGTGCCTAGGCTGCTGCTGGTTCGAGATATGCAAGGGCAACGCTCGATTCCGAGGTCCGGATCCTGCGTTAGCCAATTGGGTCAACGAACCTGCCTGTTATCTTTCCGACCAGCAGATCCATCAAGGACAGATACCGAGCCCGGCCTGGGATGCCAGCAGCGAATAGTCCTGCAGGTCCACCCATCCATCCCCGCAAGCAGGTGCAATATCGGCAGTAGGTCCGTTGGTCAGCCACTGCTCTGCCATGATGGCAACGTCCATCGCATCCACATCCCAGTCTTCATCGAGGCCGAGTCTGTATGCATACGGCAGACACTGCGGAACGACGTGGATCGCGGTGGTGAGCCTGATCGGTCCAGCGAACGGGCTATCAAATGCCAATTCCACAAAGAAGGCCCGCCAGCCTGCCTGAGGTCTGTCTACTGCAGCCACATATAGATTGGGTTCGCTAGGTTGGACTATCGAGCTTGTCCATGCCTTGCCTATGGTTTGCAATCTGAAATCCCTGGCCTTGGTATTCGCGGCCTGCCACAACCTCACCTGGCTAGGCTTTGTATAGGTCCTCACTATGATCCGGTCCTGTTGGTCTACAGACCAACTGAACTGCGGCATGGCAATGCCTGCGACCTGGGCCCTGTAGAAACCGAGTAGGGCTTCCACCGCATCAGGGCCCTCGAGGCCATGATCGGTGTTCGGGCAATACCTCAGATAGGTCTGGCCCGGTAGGTCCGTGATATAGAATCTGACCGCATCTGGCAGGAAGAACTGGTCCCCAGAGGAGTTTATCAGGAGCTTGGGCATCGAGAATCTATCTCGATATGCATATGGATCTACGAGCATGCCCAATTGTCTACCTTGTGGGCTATCCAGCCTGCAGAAGACCTGCATCCTCTGGTAGTCGGCAATGGCCTCTGAAAAGAAACCATATGCACTATAGTGATGTTTCATCTGTCTCGACATATTCAGGACATCAATGACTAGTGGTGCAATGGCCGACACCCTGCTATCAACAGCCGCTGTAAGCCAGGTAGTCCAACCCCTCTTGCTGGCCCCAGAGACCACGAACCTCTCCACGACACGACCTGCCCTGGCAAACACGAAGGACTGGACCGTATCCATGGCCAGGACCGCTGCCTTTGTCATAGGAAATAGTAGCGGCCAGTTGGCATCTAACGTTGCCAGGTACTTGTCGAAGGTGTAGGCGATGATGGCATCTTCGTACCTAGGCCTGCCTTCATCTGCAAACACCAAGGGCTGGTTTGGCACCATCCTCAGGTCAGCCACCACAGAGCCGGTGACCAAGGCAAAGAGGACCTCGACCGGATCTGCAACGGTCGGGGCCGGGTCTTCATTGCTGCCCCCATTGATCCACAATAACCCTGTCGAGCAGGTCAACTGATCCGGTATGACCACCGTTAACCAATGATGCCACTGGGTCCTATCGACCTCCTTTGTAGTCAGCCAGTTGACGCTTGTCATGCCCAAGACATGCGCCTTATAGCCAGGTCCAGCTATACTCCTCAAGAGGTTGTAGTTATACGATGGCTCCGGTCTGCTGACGTACTCCAGAAGCAGATCATTGCCAAGGCAAGAATCAGACAAAATGATCAACGCAAGAAATGAGACTATCCTATTCATAAAGTCCACCTATATCTTCCAGAAATAGCGTAAGCTCATCCTTTTCAAATGCCATAAAGTCTTCTGCGCTGGCATGACCTGGATAAGGTGCGAAGAAATGATCGGGCCTGCCATTCCTCCAGACCAGTACCCAGCAGATCTGCCTTGTCCAGTCTGATGTCTTCAGGCTAGCCAGGAGGACCTTCGTCCACCAATCGGCCTGCGTGACCCTTTCAAGGCCGGTCTCCGTCCATGCGGCCAGTTTGCCCTTGCTCCTGGCAATCTCTACTACCGTTTCTATGTGGCGCCTGGTGGCCTCCTGTGCAGCTCCAAGCTTGACCGTCTGATAGTCATCGAAACCCAATATATCCACCAAGTCGTCGCCGGGGTACCGCTCCAGGTATTCAGCAGCAGATGCAAAACAATCTGGGCTGTAGCAGGTAAGGATGTTATGGACCTGCTTATCCTTTCTGAGGTATTCTACCGTGAATCTCCAGAGTTGTTTATACTGATCTGGCGTGCAGTATTCAGCCCCCCACCAGAACCACGAACCATTGTGCTCGTGAAATGGCCTGAATATAATAGGTATGAGCTGGCCGTCGTATCCCTTCAGGTCCGAGATGAAACCTGCTACAAGATCCAGCCTTGCCTTGAATGCCTCGTGCAGTTCACCGCCTGGCAGGATCCTAGGCACCACCTTCTCCCTTGTCCAGGCACTCTGTTTGGTACCCGGGACGCGTGCATGCCAGCTAATGGTGTTGACGCCGCCCCTTTGGTATACTTGGCAGATCCACCCTCTTATCCTCTCAAATGGCACGCCATCTATGTTGTTTGCCTCGCCTATGTGGCCAAGATCCCAACCAAAGACCGCAGGGAACTTACCACAGGTCCTGTACACATCGCTATCAAAGGAAGCGCCCTTCCAGCCTATCCCGTATGCAAGGCTATCCTGATGGCCAAACATGATACCCCTGCCAGCGAGCCGCTGGAGGTTTCGATAAAGGGCCCTGGTCTTGACGGTTGCATCGGGATCGCTAGGCAGACCTGCCTGCGGTTGTGACAAGGCCATGCCGTAGTTTATCAAACTAACGCATAAGATCCATAGACCGATCCTTTTGTACATATCCTAGGCCTCTTTCCTACCTTCTCGTTCCATATTGCGGGCTATCATCTCGCATCGCTGCTGCAGGCACCTGTGCCAGGTCAACCCATCTGGTGGCGTGTTGACGACATAGTCAAGCAGCCGGTCCAGGGTGCTCGTAGCCACATGTAGCCTTGTATCCGAGGCACCATAATATATGAGCACCGTCCCGTCGGACCTGACGACCCAACCATTTGAGAAAAGTACATTCGACACGTCTCCGACCCGTTCCCTGCCCTCCGGGGCCATGAGGTAACCGCCTGGCTTATGGATGATCCGCCAGGGCTCCCTGAGGTCTGTCAGGAAAAGGTAGAGCACATAACGATAACCTGCGGCGGTCTCCCTGACACCGTGGGCCAACTGTAACCAACCCTTCTCGGTCTTTATCGGGGCAGGTCCGAGGCCATTCTTACCCTCGGATATGGTATGGTATACGCATGGATCGATCAGGATCTGCTCATCTATCCTAGGATGTTCTATGTCTTGACACAGCCCCCAACCTATGCCAGCAGAGGTACCTGTCTGCTTGAAGTCGGCCATCGGCCTTGTGTAGAAGGCGTACTTACCTTCCACAAATTCAGGGTGGAGCACGTAGTTACGATGCTGACTTCCAGGTGCCTCGAGGTCGGGCAGCCGATACCAAGTCTTTAGGTCCTTCGTCCTGGCTATACCTGTCCTGGCCAGGGCCGCACTAGGATCATCCGGCCTGGATGGATCGTGACGTTCCGCGCAGAAAACGCCGTATATCCAGCCATCCTCGTGCCTGGTCAATCTCATGTCATAGATGTTGGTCTCCTCCTGCGAGGCAGGTGGTATCTGGATAGGGTAATCCCAAAATCTGAAACGATCTATCCCGCTCTTGCTTACAGCCACTGCGAAAAAGGACTTGCGGTCCACACCCTCGATCCTCGGGACAAGGTGTATCAGACCATCTATCTCTATCGCACCTGCATTGAACACACTGTTTATCCCCATCCTTTCGAGACACCTAGGATTCGTTGTCGGATCCAGGTCGTATCTCCATGTGATAGGTACGTGGCTCGCAGTGAGTACAGGATATGCGTACCTGTCCACAACCCCATTGCCGCCGCGGATCCTGCGATTCCTTCGGGCGACGATCGCCCTATACCTGGACTTGACCTCCTTCAGTCGCTTATCGAAGTATTCGTTGCTCACTGCCATCCCTCCATATCATCAATACGCCTTATCACCTCCAGGCAACACCTGACAGTATGGTATGGGCCTTTCCAGGCACAGACCTTTGGCATACCATGGTCGGGCCTGCCCTGCCCGTCGGTCTGCCAAAACCACTCGCCATACCGGCGATCCACTAGATGGCGTTCTATGAAACTCCAAACACTATAGGCAGCGTCAAGAAAGGCATCCCGACCAGTAAGCATGTATGCGTTCAAGAATCCGACTACCGCCTCTGCCTGCGGCCACCACTGCCTCGATGGGTCGGTGATCGTGCCTGCCCTGCCTTCGTAGTATAGACCCCCAAGCTCCCTGTCAAGGCCCTGCTGAAGGACGCTATCTGCGAGTTGGATCACGAACGGCCTGAGACTTGCAGCCCGATTTGGATCTCCAATCGTATCTACTGCGTCCCACAGTAGCCAACTTGCCTCTATCTCGTGGCCAAACGTATAGTTGTCCGACCTCCTCTGCCAACAAAGATCGAAGAAATGGTCCAGATGGCCAGTCTTAGGGTTGTATATCCGATCGGTAAAGATATCGATCAACCCCTCCAACCTCGACCTGACGGCATCGTCACGCCATATCCTATATAGCCCTGTATATGCCTCAAGCAGGTGCAGATGGGTATTCATGGACTTGGGTTCGACCTGGTCCTTTTCACTGAGCCTGCAACCTGCTGCAATGGCCCAATCCCTGTTGCAGACCTCAACATAACCCCCGTGCAAAGGATCGTGGCTGTGCGTTTCGATCAGATCCCAGATACTCCTGACAGTGTCCAAGGCCTCTTTCCTGCCTGTTGCCTGATAGAACTGGGCTAGTGCATATATGCCGAAGGCCTGGCCATAGATCTTCTTGTGGCCGTCCAGACAGCGACCATCCGCATCGAGCTCCCAAAGGTATCCACCATATTGGGCGTCCCAAAAGTGCCTCTGGAGATAGTCCAGTGCACGCCCAGCCAAGCCCAGCCACTGTGCCTGCCCGTAGGCCTGGTAAAGGGCGGAGAAGGTCCAAAGGTACCTGGCATGCAAAACCAGCCCTCGTGATGCACGATGGTCTGGGACGAGGTCGTTGGATAGATAGGCAGTAAGCCCCTCCCCATCCGCCGCATGTTCCAGCCAGAATGGCATGAGGTCACCCTCCAGCTCTGACCTGGTACGGGCCGCAAGTTCGACTAGCCTGCCCTGATCGGCCAACCTGTCTGCCATGTCCCAACCAGCCGTTACCACGTACTGCTAGATCCTGCTTGCAACCCCCACCGACCGAGGCTGCAAGATCGCCTGCACCTGCTTGATTATCCAAGTATACCGGCGACGGGCCTTCAAGGCCATAGGGGGCGCCTTGCCTTTGCGGGACCGACAAGTCATGCCGACAATCTCACGACCCTACTATCAACGCCTTTAGGGTCTTTGCCAGTATGCAACCACATGGACCTTGCCAAGCCACCTTCGAGGCGTATACTAGGCCCGGCCGAAGGTCCTGTAAGCAATTGCATAGGCTGATGAAGGAGTACGAAATGCTGGCACAAAGACAAGGACTCTCGTTGATCGAAAAGATAGGGTACAGCCTAGGTGATGCCGCCGCCAACTTCATCTTCCAGACGGTCATGATGTTCCTGATGTTCTTCTACACCGATGTGATGGGGATATCACCGTGGGTCGCTGGCATCATATTCCTGATCACCAGGGTTTTTGACGCCATCAACGACCCTGTGATGGGAGCCATCGCAGACCGGACCAACACGCGATGGGGCAAGTTCAGACCGTGGATCTTGGGCAGCGCGGTGCCTTTTGGTATCGTCGGCATACTGATGTTCACGAACCCCGACCTCAGCATGTGGGGGAAGATCGTCTATGCCTTTGTCACTTACAACCTGATGATGGTGATCTACACCATCAACAACGTTCCATACTGTGCACTTATGGGCGTTCTGACCGGTAACAACGCCGAACGCACCAGCCTGGCTTCCTACCGCTTCATGCTCGCGATGATCGCGTCCTTCATCGTGCAGAGCTTTAGCATCCCGCTGGTAAATTACCTCGGCGTTGACAACAGGGGCATCGTGCAGGCCACTGTCCAGGCTGATCAGCTCACCATCACTCCCCGCAAGCCTGGGCTGGCAAGGGTCATCGTTGCGGTAGATGACCAGAAAGGCAACGCCACTAAGGAGGAATTCTATGTGAAGGTGACCAAGCCCGTCCCTGAGTCACCAGTGCTCAAGGCCAAGTTGGCCGACCTGACGCTGGAGAAAGGGTTCGGCCAGCACCAGATAGATCTAGCACCAGTATTCCATCCTGGCAGGTACGGCCCTGTGACTTACGCCGTGACCGTGCAGAACGAGGGGGTGGTCAAGGCCAAGGTTGACGGAAGTCTGCTCAAGCTCACCGAGGTAGGGGTTGGGGTTACCGATGTCACAGTGGCCGTCCAGGACCGCCTCAAGTGTACCGCGAATACACAGTTCTCCGTGGCGGTCCAGACCCCTGGCAACTCATCCCCAAAGGTCAAGGACCAGCCGGTCATAGACATCAAGAAGGGTTTTGGCACTATAGAAACCAGCCTCAAGGACCTTTTCGTTGATGACGACGGCGATCCGCTTATCTACAGCGTCAAGACCACCCACAACGTCGTCAGTGCAGCCATCAAGGCCGATCGGGTGACTATCCGAGAGGTCGCTACCGGTCAGGACTGGCTGATGATCACCGCCAATGACGGCAAGGGCGGTCAGGCTTCACTGGGCATCCCCGTCATCGTCAGAGCGGCAAGAAACATAGCCCCGGCCCTATGCAAGTCACTGCCTACGATAACGATTTCGTCCGAGAGCCAACCCGTTAGCGTCAAACTATCGGACTACTTCGATGATCCGGACAAGGATAGCCTCACGTACTCGGCCAGCATCATCAACCAAGGCAGGGGCTACCAGCGTACGATGACGATCTTCTGTTCGCTAGGCGTGATCTTCTTTGTGATCACCTTCGTGACCACCAGGGAGCGTGTCAAGCCTGACCCGAAACAGAAGACTTCTTTGAGGCAGGACTTCTCGGACCTGATCCACAATTCTGCGTGGGTCTCGCTGTTCTTCCTGACGGTCTTCATATTCATCTACCTGTCGCTCCGCGGCGCGGTCACCCTGTATTACTTCACCTATTACGTCGGACGAGCCGACCTTTTCAGCCTGTTCAACATGCTAGGCATGGGGATCACGCTGGCGGCGATCCTCCTGGCCAAGCCGCTGACGATGCGCTTCGGCAAGCGCAATACCTTCATTGTGTGTCTATTCCTTACGGCCGTTTTTGCTACGGCATACCTGTTCGTACCACCCAACGCCATCCTGCTGATCTTCGTCCTCCAGATCCTCGTCTCGGGTTGCTATGCCCCCACCATCCCTACATTGTGGGCGATGATGGCCGACGTGGCGGATTATACGGAATGGAAGACCGGACGCCGGGCTACAGGCATGACCTTCTCGGCCACGACCTTCGGATTGAAGATGGGGTTGAGCCTGGGTGGGGCATTAAGCGGATGGCTACTGGGGTTTTTCGGGTATGTGGCGAACCAGCCTCAAACCCAGTTTGCACTCAAAGGCATCAAGATGATGATGAGCATCATCCCCGCCATCCCGTTCTTCATCGGCGTGGCGCTGCTCTTGCTGTACAAGATCGACAAGCGTACCGAGATCCGGATGACCGAGGAGCTTACCGAGCGCCGCAAGCAATATGAGCTAGGAGGGGCCGGAGCGTGAGGTCGAATTCCTTCCACATCGACACCGACGTACCATCCTTGAAGGAGGTCTTCAAAGACGACTTCCCGATAGGCGTGGCCTTGAGTCTAGACCAGATCTACGGTCGCGAGCCAGCGGCCTTGAGGCTCGTGGAAAGACACTTCAACAGCATCACGCCGGAGAACATCCTCAAGTGGGAGGTGGTCCATCCGGAACCAGATCGATACGACTTCGAGGCTGCGGACCGCTATGTGGCACTGGGCGAAAGACTTGGCATGCAGATCATCGGCCATACCCTCGTCTGGTTCCATCAGACCCCCCAGTGGGTGTTTAGGGATGGGGGCGGCAGGCCCTTGGGAAGGCAGGCCCTATTGGACCGGATGAAGGAACACATATTCACGGTGATGGGCCGTTACAAGGGCAGAATCCATGGCTGGGACGTGGTGAACGAGGCCGTCGCTGAAGATGGCAGTCTCAGGCCATGTAAGTGGCTGGAGCTCATAGGTGAGGAGTACGTGTGCAAGGCATTTGAATATGCAATGCAGGCAGACCCGACGGCCCAGCTCTATTACAATGACTACGACCTGGAAAAACCCAGCAAGCGCGAGGGGGTAATCCGCCTGATCAAAGGCCTCCAGTCGAGGGGTCTACGCATAGATGGTATGGGCACGCAGGGCCACTGGTTCCTGGACCAGCCAGGACTCGACCAGATCGAGGCATCCATATTGGACCTGGCAAGGCTGGCCCCAAAGATCATGGTCACGGAGCTGGATGTGGGTGTGCTTCCTTTTTACCCACTCGATGCACCGGTGGTAGATCTTGTATCCTTCGATGCAGCAACCCAAAGGAGTTACAATCCTTATCCAGACGGCCTACCTCCATCCGTACAGGACGCCTTAGCCAATCGATATGCTGAGCTATTCGGGCTCTTCTGCCGTCACAGAGACAAGATCAGCCGAGTGACATTCTGGGCTGTCCACGACGGCCAGTCATGGCGGAACTACTGGCCCATAAGGGGCAGGGCCGAGTATCCCATGCTATTCGACCGCCAATGCAGGCCAAAGCCTGCATTCTGGGCAGTAGTGAAGGCTAGACAAGGAAAGGAGGCAAGAGGATGATCTACCTGTGTATGGCCATGCTTGCAGTCTCAGCAGCACCTGAATCCACCACATTCGAGAATCCCATCCTGCCTGGGTTTCACCCTGATCCTAGCATCTGCCGTGTGGGGGATGATTATTACCTGGTGACCAGCTCCTTTGAATACTTCCCAGGTGTGCCCATATTCCACAGCAAGGACCTGGTGCACTGGCGGCAGATCGGGTATTGCCTAACCCGCAAGAGCCAGTTGCCTTTGCACAGGATGAGGGCCTCCGGCGGTATCTATGCCCCAACTATTCGCTATCACGACGGCACCTTCTACATGATCACGACCAATGTCGGCGGAGGCGGCCACTTCTATGTGACTGCCAAGGATCCGGCAGGACCATGGTCCGAACCGATCTGGATCAAGGGGGATGAAGGCATCGACCCATCCTTGTTCTTCGATGAAGATGGCAAGGTCTACTATACCCGCGAGGGCGGCGGCGAGCGTGGCGGTATATTCCAGGCCGAGATCGACATAGCAACAGGTAGGCTCCTTTCCAAGCCCCGCCTGATATGGCGAGGTACTGGGGGCGTCTGGCCTGAGGGCCCACATCTCTACAAGATCAACGGCAGGTACTATCTGATGATAGCCGAAGGCGGCACCAGCTACGATCACATGGTAACCGTTGCCCGCAGCGACTCACCATGGGGGCCATTCGAATCCAATCCGAACAACCCGATCCTCACGCACAAACACCTGCCCGACCATCCCGTCCAGGCATTGGGGCATGCGGATATGGTCGAGACACCAGATGGGTGGTGGCTGGTCTGTCTCGGCATAAGGCCGCAGGGTGGCAGATACCACCACCTAGGCCGCGAGACCTTCCTTGCACCCGTGGAGTTCAAGGATGGCTGGCCTGTGGTGAATCGCAATGGCACTATGGACATGCGGATGCAGGCCCCAAGACTTCCGAATACCATATGGCCACAGGCCCCGGCACGGGACGACTTCGAGACCGATTCCTTGGCCATATGCTGGAACTTCCTGCGGAATCCATACGATGGTGACTGGTCCCTTACGGAAAGGCCTGGCTTCCTGCGACTCAACGGCTCGGCAGTGCGACTGACCGACCAGGACTCACCCGCATTCGTGGGTAGGCGGCAGACTGCATTCAACTGCACTGCATCCGCCAAGCTGGAGTTCGACCCTAACGGCGAGAATGAGGAGGCAGGTCTGGTGGTACGTGCAAACGACAAGCACCACTACCAGATCGGTGTCACGCTCAGGCAGTCGAGGCGTCAGGTCTTCCTCAGGCGGGTCATAAAGGGAAAGACCGTAGAACCCGTTGTCTACAAGGACCTACAGCCTGGCCCAGTGATACTGTCCGTGAGGGCCCTTCCTTTGAACTATGAGTTCTCATTTACCCAGTCTGGCACGACAGAACCACTAGGCGAAGCACCTACCAAGGATCTATCTGTAGAGGCGATTGGTTTCTCAGATGGGATGTGCTTTACCGGTGTATATATAGGCATGTATGCTACAGGCAATGGTCGCAGGTGTACGAGGCCTGCGGACTTTGACTGGTTTGAGTATATAGTCAGCCCAAGTACTAGTAAGCAGTAGTGAGAATCGAATATGGTCAAGACCGGTGTGGAGAAGGACATAGATGTCGTCGCAGCAGGTCACATATGTCTGGACCTGATCCCAGCATTTACCATTCAAGACAAGGTAGACAAGATCACAGATGTGCTGATCCCCGGCAAGATGATCAATATGGGCAGGTGTGTAGTGGTAGGTGGTGGCCCTGTCACCAACGCGGGAGTCTCTATCCGTAGGCTCGGTGTCAAGACCGAGCTGATAGGCAAGATCGGCGACGACGACTTCGGCCAGCAGATCCTTCGTTGGTACGAGGAGCACGAGGGGCATTTCAAGGGGATCCGGATGGCTAAGGGCGAATCCACTTCATACACCATCGCCATATGTATCCCTGGGATAGATCGATTCTATCTGCACCATTGCGGTGCCAACGACACATTTGGCTATGAAGACATGGACTTCGATCTGGTCGGGCGTGCCAAGCTGATGCTCTTCGGGTATCCACCTTGGATGCGAAGGCTGTACGAGGATACCGGCAAGGAGTTGACGAAGATCCTCGAGAAGACCAAGGACCTAGGCACGACCACTGCATTGGACCTGTCTCTTCCTGACACCAACTCCTATGCAGGCCAACTGGATTGGAAGGCCATACTCCAACGCTGGGTCCCATTGACAGACATCATGGTACCCAGTGCCGAAGAGATCTTTTATTTCCTGTATAAGGAACAGTTCCTGCAGAAGAAGGCCAGGCTCGGGCCAAGGGAAAGCGTGTTGGATCACATCACGGTCAAGGAGATCGCACAGGTCGGGTCGGACCTGATAGGGATGGGGACCGCCATCGCCATGGTCAAGTGCGGACACAGGGGTCTGTACATACGCACTGCTGGCAAGCAACGCCTACAAGGCCTAGGTGCTGCCAAGTGCGCTGACCTGGACAACTGGGCGGACCGCGAGCTTTGGTTCCCTGTATACCAGGAAGAGAGGTTCGTGGGTGCCCTGGGTTCTGGCGACTCGGCCATCGCAGGCTTCCTGGCAGCGTTCGTCAGGGGCCATACGATCGAGTCGTGCCTGAGATACGCAAATGCCGCTGGCAGCATGAACGTGACGGTCCCAGACGGCCTGACATGGAACAAGGGATTCGAGGACCTGACCAGGCGGATAGAATCTGGATGGAAGACAAAGGACCTGCAGATCGACGAACCAGGTTGGAAGAGACATCGCGAGTTTTGGGTCGGACCCAACAACCGAGGTAAGTGGGAATAGATTGATAGGAGAGATACGACAATGGCAAGAACAGATCAGGCAAAAAGGGAGGCTTGGGTCAGCAAGACCTTAGGCAAGATGACCTTGCAGGAAAAGGTTGGCCAGGTACTTACCTTTACGCGAAGGGGGGCAATGTTGACGCCCAGTTGCGTAGAGCAGATCACGAGATTGTATTGCGGGGGGCTATGTCTAGAGCCTTATGCAGTAGAGACCTGCAAGAATCTGTATTGGGGCAACTCCCAGATCGATAGGACATTCAAGCCGCCCAAGGACTACTTTACCATCGCCAACACATACTTTACCGGCAAGACCTTCGGGATAAGTATCACACCTGGAGATTATACAAAGGATCTTAACCGCCTCCAGAAGATCGCGATGCAAAGGAGGATAGGCATACCCCTCCATATGACGATCGACTTCGAGGGGGACTTCAAGAATGACTATATGGCTGGCGGTATCCGTCAATTCCCCCCGCCTATGGGCATGGCGGCCATAGGTGACGTCAAGCTGACGTACAAGATAGGCCTTACCATAGGTAGGCAATTGAGTAATATCGGGGTCACGCAGATCTATTCGCCCGTCTGCGATGTGAATATCAATCCGAAGAATCCCGAGATAGGTGTCAGGTCCTTCAGTGACGACCCCCAGGTCTGTGCCAAGCACGCCGTGGCACTCGTAAAAGGCCTTCAGGACGGTGGTCTGGCAGCTACTGCCAAGCACTTCCCAGGTAGGGGGGATTCCGAAACAGATGCCCATGACGTATTAGAGGTGCTGAAGATGAGTAAGGAAAGGATGCACCAGGTAGAACTGGTACCTTTCAAGGCTGCGATCGATGCAGGTGTCAAGGCCATCATGACAGGCCATTCCGTATACCCTGCCTATGACGACACCTATCCGGCAACCTTGTCAGAAAGGATCCTCAAAGGCCTGCTGCGTGAAGAGCTTGGCTTTGACGGCGTGATCGTCTCGGATGCCATCGGCATGGCTGCAATACTGAAGAAGTGGCCACTGCCCCAGGCCTGCACGATGGCGATAAAGGCAGGCTGCGACACGATCCTGTTGAAGGCGGATGACGAATCCAGGTCCCAGTGCTTCTTCGGCATCTTGGAGGCAGTGCGTCAGGGGGTACTCCCAGAAGAAAGGCTCGACGAGGCAGTAATGCGCCTACTGAGGATGAAATACGACCAGGGCCTGCTCCAGACCGCGGGCAAGAAGGACCCTGACAAGGCCCAAAGATTTGCCCTCAGCAAGCCTGTGGTGGACTTCTCTTGGGAAGTAGCAAAGAAGGCCCTGATCGTAATGCGCGACCAGAGCAAGCTCCTTCCGCTGACGCCAAAGCAGAGGATCCTTGTGATCGAACAGCGGATCCCATACGAGTTCTGCGGCAAGGACCCATACATGCATCAACACATGTTCTGCGAGGCGATGGCGGAGTATTCGACGAATCTGATCCTGGTGGATACCGAATTTGCTGCATTGGATGACGAGATCCGGGAATGCCTGGACCTCGCCAAACAGGCAGACCTTGTCGTCATGACCAACTACTACGCCAGGATCGTAAAGGCTGGCAACAACCGCCACCTGGTCAAGAAGCTAAAGGATGCTGGCAAGAAGGTAGTCGTCGTCACTAACTATCCATATATCGAGGGCACGACTGCCGAGGCGGATACGGTGGTATGCAACTTCAGTGCCACACCGGATTCCATAAGGGCAGCTGTAGGGCTATTGTTCGGCAAGATCAAGCAATGCCCATCTACAAGGCTGCCCATCACCTTGGTGGATCAGCAACCAACACCTATGAAGCCAAAGCCTAAGTCCAAGGGGCATCCACTGGAGCTCTCCTATTGCTAGGTTGTATGACCAATAGCAGGCCGAAGAGATTGTACAGGAGTAGTCGAAATGCCACGATCGTCCAGCCTAGACATCAGTGACATATTCACTGTTACAGGGTCTCAGATCCACAATATCTACGTCAAGAACAGGATGACGGTACACTTCCAGGGGATGTCAAAGACGCTACTATTCCCACAGACCATCTCCTTGCAGGGCGCACCTACTTGTTCCATTGGCATCTCGCCAGAAGGTCTATACAACCGCCTGAACAATGCAGGAAGGTTGATACTCCTAAATCAGAATGCCATTCAATTGGCCTCTGCACCCTTCATAAGAGTCGCAAGTAAATGCACCATGTTGACCAGTAGGGACCCCGCCAGGGTTGAAGGCCCTGACGATGTGCCGGCCCTGAAGAATTATTACCATCCGCCTTTGCCGCTAGATGCAGTATCCATATCTCTGGCAACGCCGCTGGCACAGATGACCTACAAGCTGGACAAGGTGACCGTAACGCGGAGGTTCGTCTGCCCTCTACTATCTGGGGATGCGCAGGCCCTGTTCCCTATAGGAGTGGAGGAATTCCAGGTCCAAAATACCAGTAACCAAGTCCAGGAGGTGACATTGGTATTGCCCCGGCCATCCCTGGTCTGGCTGCAAGAGAAGGAGCTCAAACCCACGGATCAGGACACGGTCTACATCTGCTCTACACCCGTCTACGGCCATGTCCACGAAGAGTTCTCCACAGATGGCCTTCATGGCGTAGTCATGGGCAATAAGCACTGCGGCGACCGCATGGTCATCGCCGTGCCCCAGGACCGTTCTATCCGGCTTGATGTCCAACCCTACTTCTGCCTCAACAGGCTCAAACAGGACCTTCTGCTCAATGACGATGGCACCTTCTACGAAAAAAGGCCACCCATACCCAATCAGGACTATGGGGCAGCGATCAGCGTGACGTTCACATTGAGGCCCAAGGCCACCAAGACCATACCACTTGCCATTGCCTTAGACTTTCCAGTGCAGAGGTACATAGACGGGGCCGAGTTCGAGAGGAAGTATGTAAGGTACTTCAAGGATGCCAAGACCAGGCCAGTAGAGATGGCAAGGGTAGGCATAAAGGACTACCCAAGATGGCTGCGACGGACATTGACGATCCAGAATAGGATATATGACCTGATACGCAGTAGCCCATCCTACAAGGCCGACAAGGCAGGGGCATTGAGGCTGACCAGGTTGATCCTGAACGAGTTCAGCTTCCCATTGTCCAATGCAGCAGTCTGGGTCGAGGACGAGGATGGTCGCGATAGGGCCAGATTCCTGGAATGCTTCGACTATGCCTACATAGACCCATCGGATGTTGACTGGTATTCCATGGTCTTGCTGGTACTGTTCCCTCAGGTCGAATCCGAGATCTGTCAGCGGTTCATAGATTCTATCTTGGCAGAGGACCCCACGCCGCGCTTTTATCACCACCACGCGTCGTTCGTAGAGGCCCGCAAGCACTTCAGGGATTATCCCGAGGAATACGAAGGCAAGTCCTTGACCCAGATCAGGGATGCCACAAAGATCAAGGGAAGCATAGCCCACGACCTCGGTGCCATGCCCAAGGGTCATCCGCTCCGCAATGTCAGTGAGTACACCTGGTACAACAATAATTACTGGGTGGACTTGTTCCCAAAACTTGCGATGAGGGTACTGAGAAACGTGAAGTTCCTGGGCGACAGACAATTGCTGGAGAGGAATTGGGAGACCCTGAAGTTCGGGTTGGAGTTCCTGCTGACCATGGACATAGATGGCGATGGCATACCTGAGGGCAACCCCAACGAGGTCAAGAATACATTCGATAACCTGGCCCTGTTCGGTGCAGATAGCTATGATGCGACTCACTTTCTGGCAGGATGTAAGGCCATGATCAGGATGGCCCAGATGATGGGCGATAGACAGGCCGAGGATCGGATAAAGGGTTACTTCGACAAGGCATATGCAAGCCTTGAAAGGCTGTGGAGGGATGTCAAGAAACCAGATGGCCGAAGGCTCCAATACTACGTTACATGCCATGATCCTGTCACCGGTAGGACCAACACCGACGTATGGACGAACCAACTAGATGCAGTCTGGTACATGATCTCCATCGGGGAAGAGTCCTTCATACCTGAAGACAGGGTCAAGAAGATCCTCAAGACGATCTACCAGAACAACAGGACCACCATGGGCTGGGCCATGTGCCGTACCGAGGACGGCCAGGCTGTGGAGTCGGAACAGGGGCAGGATGTGTATACCACGTCGAACTATGTCCTTGCCCAATTGCTGGACTATTACGGCATGGTCAAGGAGAGCAAGGAGGTATACAAGGCCATGGAAAAGGTGGTCTTCTATTATGGCAACTCCCTGATCACGCCCGACAATATAAGGGCAGAGTTCGAGCAGGAGGCAGGCGAGGAGGCCCCAGGTCCCCACTACATAGTCGCTGCCTATCCAAGACCTGGCGCAATACTGACCCACCTTGTATTACAACATGTCAAGGAACTCAGGACAAAGAATGGTACCAAGATCATAGACTCAAGGAACCTTAGATCCTTTATAAAGGACCTTGTAAGGTAAGGTTATGGCCAAGGTCTGCCTTTTCGGATGGATGTGCCTTTGCGTCTCGCCCTTGGGCGTCTGGGCGATCGGACAGCCCAAATACATCCAGGAAAGGCCCAGCGATGGCAGTTTCACGATAGTGCATGGGCAAGACGTTGCAACCATATTTGTAGGCAAGGATGACTGGCCAGGCGTGATCCGGGCTGCCAATGACCTAAAGGCAGACATAGAACGCGTCACTGACCGCAGTCCTTCGATAACCCATGACCAGGATCGACTCGTCGGCAGTGCGATCCTTGTCGGGACCATCGGCAAGGGCAAGGTCATCGATGGTCTGATAAAGGCAGGTAAGATCCACGCAGATGATATCGCAGGGCAGTGGGAGTCATTCGTCATCGAGGTGGTGCCTTCTCCTCTACCGAGGGTCGCCACTGCCCTTGTCATCGCAGGCAGTGACAAGAGGGGGACGATCTACGGGATCTACGATCTATCCGAACAGATTGGTGTATCACCATGGTACTGGTGGGCGGACGTAAGACCATCCCATAAGCATAGCCTGTTCGTGAAGGCAGGTAGATACGTACAGGGCCCCCCTTCCGTCAAGTACCGTGGCGTGTTCATAAATGACGAGGCCCCCTGCCTGACTGGTTGGGTCAGGGAGAGGTTTGGCACGATACCCCCCAGTATCGATCCACCTATGCCGCCTGGGGTGGCCAATTACAACTCAGCCTTCTACGCCAAGATCTTCGAGGCCCTGTTGAGGATGAAGGCCAACTACCTCTGGCCTGCCATGTGGAACAATGCCTTTAACGAAGACGATCCCAATAACCCGAGGCTGGCCGACGAGTACGGCATAGTCATGGGCACATCGCATCAGGAGCCCATGTTGAGGGCCCAAAAGGAGTGGGATAGGCGTTATCTCAAGACACTTGGGACCTGGAATTATTACAAGCACCCTGATGTACTGCAGGCATTCTGGCGGGAGGGCATTCGGCGAAACAAGGCCTACGAGAGTATTATCACCATAGGTCTTCGTGGGGCCAATGATACGCCGATGATACCCGGCGGGACCGTTGCAGAGAGTATGGCCCTCCTGGAACAGATCGTAGCGGTCCAGAGAAAGATAATCGCAGAAGAGATCGACCCCGATCTGACCAAGGTTCCCCAGATGTGGTGTCTGTACAAGGAGGTCCTGGAGTACTACAAGGCAGGGTTACGAGTCCCGGAAGACGTGACATTGCTGTGGCCTGATGACAACTGGGGCAACATCCGTCGCCTGCCAACTGAACAGGAGCGAAGGCGTAGCGGAGGAGCTGGAATCTACTACCATTTTGACTACGTAGGCGGACCTCGCAACTACAAGTGGGTCAATACAAACCCGATCCCGAAGGTCTGGGAACAGATGAGCCTGGCGAAGGCATATGGTGCAGATCGGATCTGGATCGTGAATGTCGGAGACTTCAAGGGAATGGAGTTCCCGATGGAGTATTTTATGCACCTGGCCTGGGACAGTCAGCGATGGACGAATCACAACATCCGGGCATATACAAAGTTGTGGGCAGAGCGGGAATTTGGGCCTGATTATGCCGAGCAGATCGCCCACATCATCACACAATACACCAGGTACAATGGCCGCCGCAAGCCAGAGCTGCTGCAGCCGACAACGTATAGCCTCATCGATTACCATGAGGCAGACAGGGTGGTAGCAGACTTCAAGGCCATAACCGCCATGGCAGAGGAGATATATGGCAAGCTCCCGGATGCAAAGAAGGATGCCTTCTACGACCTTGTCCTGTTCCCCACAAAGGCCTCTGCCATAGTCAACGAGCTATATGTGACTGCAGGCAAGAATGCCTTGTATGCCAGTCAGGGGCGAGCAAGTGCCAATGATCTTGCGGACCTGGTCGAGCAGCTATTCAAGGCAGATGCAGATTTGACGGACTACTACAATCACACATTTGCAGGTGGAAAGTGGAATCACTTTGCCGACCAGGTACATATTGGCTACACATCATGGAATGACCCTCCACGCAACATCATGCCTGCTGTCAGGAGGATCGAGATCCCACAGGCGGCGATACTCGGGGTGGCAGTGGAAGGTTCAGACGTGGCATGGCCTGAGGCCGATGGAGATCCATGCCTGCCATGCATAGATGCCTTCAACAGACAGCAAAGGTACATCGATGTGTTCAACCGTGGTGCAATCCCATTTGACTTTACGGCCATCGCAGACCAACCCTGGATAACCCTGAATGCCCATAGCGGCAAAGTCACGAAGGAATACAGGATCTGGGTCGGCGTGGATTGGTCGACGGCCCCAAAGGGCAAGGCTAGAGGGACGGTTCAGATACGTCACGCAGATCAGCTGGTCAAGGTGCATGTAGAATCCTTCAATCCCACAGAGGTGACACGCGACACACTGGATGGCTTTGTAGAGGCAGAAGGATATGTGTCCATCGAGGCGGAACACTACACCAGGAATATACCACAAGGCGACGTGAGGTGGGAGAGGATCGAGGATTATGGCCGGACAGTCTCAGCAATGACCATATTACCGATGACCGCGGCCAGTGTCACACCGCCCCAAGGCTCTCCTTGTCTGGAATATAGGATGTATGTCTTCAATCCAGGCAAGGCAAAGGTCCTCTCTATTGTGGCCCCCACACTGAACTTCATGCCTGACAGGGGCCTCCGCTACGCTGTATCGTTCGATGACGAACCACCACAGATTATCGAGATCGTGCCAAAGGACTTTGACGCCAGAAATGGCAACAGGGAATGGGAGGAATCGGTCAAGAATGCCTGCCGTGTCGTCCAATCGCAACATAGCATCGAAGACAAGGGCTACCATACCCTCAAGGTCTGGATGGTAGATCCAGGGGTGGTGCTGGAGAAGATCGTCATAGACCTCGGCGGTCTGAGGCCCAATTACTTGGGCCCACCTGAAAGCTTCCGCCGCTGAAGGCAACCCTAGCCTTTGAAGGGATAGGCACCAGGGCTATAGGCCTGCTGCACCGGCCAACCCAGCAACTGCCTAATATCCGCATCCAATAGACCTGGCCCACTAGGCAGGTTGCTGATCAACTCGTAATTGCCAAGCTCCGGGCTCCTGAATACGGAGCCTGGTTCCATCTCTATGACATGACCGTTGGTCTCGAATTGGGGTTGCAATCTCCTCAGCTCTGCCAGGGTCTCCAACTGCGTGACGCACTCTTGCCCCTCAACAGGGCTCCATATAAGCAATGGGATCTTTTGGACCTGGCTGCTGCGGATATAAACATTGCCGTCAAGGCGTCTGACCTGAGGTCTGGTCAGTCTTCCGCAAAGGACCTTGGTCTGCTCGAATCTCAGTAGAGCCTTATCGAACGAGGCATCCGCAGCCAGTAGGTTACCAACAAAGACATGACCCTCTCTTTCTTCTACACTCGGGCCTGTGCTTGGATGCCAACCAAAGTGGTCCGGTACGGAACCACGTTCAGTCCGTTCGAATGATGCAACGGAGTTTATCAGGGTATTGTGAAAGGCACGGACGTTGCAGCTATTCAGTACCCTTATGCCCTTGTCGCAATCCACGAACACATTGCCCGCACAGATAGCACCCTTTGATATCTCGAAGAAGAACCCATCGATGCAACCTTGGATCCAGTTGTTGATAAAGATCCCATCCACATTGCCTACGTCGTACCAGATCCCATTGGAATATGGCTGATCGATGACAAGGTTGTCACGGCACGTGACACGATGGCACTGGTTGAATATCTTCACCGCCGCAGGATAGTATCCTGTGATCCGCTCGACATTGTTCCGCTTGAAGATGTTCCTCTCAAGTAGGCAGTCCGAGGAACTGATGATGTATATGCCTTCAGTGCTTGTATCGCTGATCAGACAGTTTCTGATCGTCAATCTGTCACCTCGCAGATAACCAGCCACCCTGGAGCAGTGTGAGATCGTCACGTGCTCCAATGTGGTGCCGACCACATCCTTGCCATATGTACTGGGGTCTGCTGGGCCTTCTGGCTCGGTGCCCTCTACCTCTATGGCCCGGAAGGCATACTGCGTGAAGGTCAGACCCTTGATCACTGGGCCCTTACCATCGGAGGCCTTGCCATGCACCTGGCCGGTGGTCCGGACCAGGGCACTGTCAAATGCAGTGATCTCCACCAGCCGGTTCGTGGGATCAACGGCTATGTACACCTGGCCGGCCTCATAGTCGATGTAATACGAATTCGCGTCTACTGCCCCCTCCCAACCTACCGCCTTCAATGGCCTGCCATCAACAAAGACCATGTCGTTGTTGAATAACCAAAGTGGGGTCTGCCTACCCTCTCGTTCTCGCCTCCACCATTCTGCAGGCCTAGCAGGAAAGAGTCTGCTCCAGGCTGTCCGCCACAAACCATTCCTCTGGGCCTCCCATTTGGTGGCCACATATGTACCCTTGAGGACCGGGTGTTCATCCCTATAGGGTTGCATCAGAATGCCCTGGTTGAGTCTCAAACCGCCAACACGATAGATACCCCCGCGCAGCACTATCGCATCCCCAGTAGTCGCACGCGAGATGGCCGCCTCCAGTGTAGTGGGCTGATCCAGACTGGCCCCAGGTGCATCTGCCTTGCCATCTGGTGCAACGAAGTACACATGTGGGGCCTTCGGTACCTCATAGACCTGCCTGATAGGTCCATAAGGACCCCCTGAAGGCTGGCCATGAACAGGCGATCCTAAGAGGAAGAAACCTAGCAGGAGATGTACAAACCCACATGATTGGTAGGACCATCGCCATCCGTAGGACATGTGGAGCTCCTTTCTATCATATCTACCTTCAGTTACCTAGTAGGATACTCATTCATGGCGTTAACCATTATATACCTTCATACCACCTCTACAACCAAGCAGGTCGGCATCTGCCAAAGGCAGCAATGGTACCAGCCCAACCGGCTCAGCAAGCAGGGGTAGCCCGATGCCGTTACCCAAGTGAATCCGGACAGCTAGCCAGCAGATAAAGGCCTTCTGGCCTTATGCCCCGATACCTCGAAGGCCAAACCCCATGCAGGTCCAAGTCTAGGCTAATCAATGCATAGGTCCAGTCCCTGGATCGGGAGTCCGTCTCATCGAATATGGGCCGATCGTATCTGTAAGCAACGTGGCACATCCGCGGCGGTGCGTGCCACAGTCATGGTAAGGTGCCTTTGCAACTGGGATCTAGGGCAATCGCATCAACCGCAAGAGCCGCTTCAATCCTCTTCAGGCACAGCGCTCAAGATCCTGTCGACAATTTCTTCAACCCCTAACTCGACCCTCTTATGAGTAAGCCCCCAACCAAGTGGCAAAAACCTAAACGATGCCATCACCGTCATGTCGGGATCGACCGTGATCTTGAAGGCCCGTCTATCCAGATCGATATTGAAGGCCGCCTCCTTCACCTCTATAACCTCCCTACTGTTGACCTTTATGCCATCGGGCCACCGTCTATACCGGACCTCCTCATGGTACGTCGGCAGCGGGATCCCGTTGAATACCTTGTATCCCTGCGCAACAACCTTGAGCACCAGGTCACCTTCATAAAACCCAACCATCAGACGATATCGGTAACCTATGGCTGGATCGAGGTATAGCTGCAGCATCGCATCGCCCTCGTTGGGATCGGTCAACTCATAGACAACGACTGCCTGACCATCCAACTCCTTTTCATAAGTACTGACCCTTGCAGGAGACTTCCTAAACCCTTTCTCGGTGAGCAAACCAATGTAGATAGGCAGGTTCTGGGCAATTACCCCGCCGGAATGATCGACTATAACCCACCTAGTATCCCTATACAGCTCCACCTGCGTTTCCCCCAAGGTCAGGCTGGTCTTTCTGTGTGCTATCCTTGAATATGGTTCCTGGCTAATCAGGTTCGGATCGGCAGGTTCCTCGTCTAGCCTGTATCGCTGCTCATTCAGGTCAAAGACGTAGTCTCGATAGGTGTCAAACCTCAACTCTGGCAATAGGTCTATATCCGAGACAGGTTCGCCTCGCTGTTGAGCCTGCCGCTTTTGCTCGATCAATTCGGGCGGGCGGTACTGGTACCAAACACGCCTCAATGACAGCCTTCCATTCTTGATGGCCTGGCCGTATGACTTATGCATCTGAAGCAATGAGTTGAAGTCCGGCCTGTCATCGGCAAGGCATACTTGCGGTCCTAGGGCAAAACTCAATAATAAAATCGCGACTATCAGGCGAATCCCGACGACCTTGGTGAATCCAGCATGTACGATTCTATTGAGAACGTACTTCATATCTTGCTCCTTTGTCCTCAGCATATTAGCAAACGACACAAATACAACCACAAAAAGGCAGTGTGAGGTAACCCCACTCAACTGTGTAACCCTCTATTTGGCAATCCTCATCCTCGTCACACTTAGGTCCTATGGGCCAGTATCCTACATCAACACAATTTGGTCTTCGCCTTGTACGCCCATAAATTGTCATCGTGCCACCACCCATAACACACCGGTACAACTTAGGGCATGTGCCCGAACAAGTATAAACTGGCGAATCTTCTCCATCATTTTGGCATAGCTTTGTATCCTGGAGATCGCATTTACACTTGGCTGTCTGGACCCAACCAGTGTACATCCATCCACAGGTGCACGCCATTGCCCTTGGTGCAAGGCCACAGGCCGATACGACACCAACCATCAATGTCAACCATCTATAGATCTGTTTTCTCATAGCTCGAGCCTCCATCGCTTCCCAATTCCTCAGAAAGTATCGTGGGTTGCTACCGACCGCTCAAATCCTTCAATCGCGACTTTACTTTGCTTAATCTAGGATCGTATCTGTCAAGAATATTGGCCGCCCGGCGATACCATACGACCGCTTGCCTCACATCACCCAACATGTCATAGCAATTCGCAAGGTCAGAGACGAATAACCGTAAGACTTCCTGCCGATCCGAGAACCTTGAGTAAGCAAGCTCCCATGCCACAACGGCATCATGCCATTGAGACTTTCTGAAGTAGAGCCTTCCCAGTTTTATCGCGGCGTAACCAGCCAAGTCGGAATGCCCCTCCTCTTTTTCAAGTACAGCCGCATAAGCCTGCTCGATCTGTAGCTCCGCCTCAGGAACTGGCAACACTCCAGCATGGCCTAGCGCCTCATAGGAGGCTGCCAGCCGGTAATAGGCCGTCGCAGCCTGCTTAAACCCGGGGTAATGCTCTGTCAATGCTTTCAGGCGATCCACAGCCTGGTTGTAATTGCCAAGCTGGTAGTGGCATGTGCCGGCCCCATAAAGGGCCCTGGCCCGGCTGTCTCCACTGGCAATGGGAAATATCCACTCGTAGATATTCAAGGCCCGTTCAATATCAGCAGACCGATTACAGCCTCCATCTAGTCGGCCAAAGCAACGTTTGTAAAGCAAATCGGCCATCTGCACGCACAATCCTGACAAATCCTCGAACGTCCTATACTCTGCTATGAGCCTATCTACCTGCTCCAAGACCTGCCTATCATTGCCAGATGCTATATCTAGCCTTATAAACCCTGCCTTGGCCCACAGCCTGCTAACATCAGGGTCACTACTGTGATCCAAGACATACTGATACAAGGCCTTGGCCTTCTGCAGGTATCCTGACTTGACCTTGTCATTTGGATCTAAGGCTAGGGCCTCTAGGTATGTATTGGCAATCTTGCATAGCTCAACGCCAAGCTCAGGATGGTCTCTATATACACCCATCAGCCTATCTATGGCCCCTTGGCTAGCTACATCGTTGCCATCTATGATATACCACTTGGCAAGTTCTACCTGCGACCAAAGGGTGTACTTATCATCCTTACTTGAATGCTCGGCATTGTATCTATGAAGCCTTGCAGCCTGGGCAGGCCACCTATCACGATATCGCATCGCAAGCTCATAGATATCCTTAGCTGATGGCCTAGCCTTGGATATCGCCTCCAATAAGGCCTCAAATGCCTTATCTACCTGCCCTATCTGCCCTTGATCCCTCCTAGGATCAGGGGCTAGCTGGGTATCTATTAGCCCTATCTGACTTGCTATCGCATACTCACTTTCTGGCCAGTGGTCTATCACATACTGATAGAACCTCTTTGCCCTATCCGGCCTGCCAGCCCTGCCATATTGATAGCCTATCTGATAAACCTCCTTGGAAAGACCAGGCTGGTCCTTGAAGATATCCAAGAGCTTATCGAACTGCTGGCATGGGGTAGCCTATGAACTTGTCAATGAGCTATGGCAGACCTAGGTTATGGCAGGCCTAGTACCGCCTAAAGACGAATCCTTATCCGTAAGCCTCCTATCTTCTGACCCAAACCTCTTGACCTACGAGCCTCAACATGGCCTAGACCTTCTCTTGCTGATGACCTCTTTGGCTATTCCCTACCCCATTAGATTAGCCTCAGGCCAGAGGCCTTGTCAATAGGCCTCTTATGAGGAATGCTGGTTACACAACCAGGCGATCTACTGGCCAAGGCCAGGACCTTCGATCTGACCTTAGCGGCCCTGTCAGGCTGTCGGAGCTAGACGCTTCGTTCTAGTCTGAACTAGTGCCCTGGATGAAGATACGCA